>JAEEGI010000759.1_pt1 | contig 87384 bp, 79 predicted proteins | sample 8958751 | NCBI WGS metagenome assembly JAEEGI01 (sample SAMN16246545, study PRJNA631951) | gut metagenome | biome: gut microbiome; feature: rumen; material: KS-attached | host: Bos | place: Iran: Karaj | collected 2018-10 | reverse complement strand
AACTGGCTGGCATGTTAAAGCCCCTTTAGTTTTGTGTCATAAAGTTTCCTTTATTTTACCTTTTATATAATTTGTATAGCAAGAAATATTATATAGGGATGAAGGGTGAGTGTCAAGAAATAAAAAAGTAATGCCCCCGACTATATAGCCGAGGGCATTTTGTGATTTACTGAATAGAATACAACATATCTGGAGCTATGTCTAAACAATTAGTTGGATTATATTCTCCAGATGTATCCCAAGCCAATGTGTGATTCATAACAGTACAGCGGCTTATGTAAAAATCCTTATCTTTGAGTTTTTTAAAAGCCCCTTTTTCTAACAGATGACTTACATCATAATGTACAATTTTGCCATCTTGAAATAGGACTTCTACTATGTAATTTTCATGTGGTATTACTTGTACAACCTCTGGAGTAAACATAAAACCTCCTTACCTTAATGTGTCAATCTCAATAAGTTCGCCTGCTTTTTAATTTAGCTAATACCTTTCATTTTTTATTTTTGTATTTCTATAATGGATTATTCTCAAAAAGAGCTTTAAACTTTATTCAAAAATGAACCATTTATTAATAGCTCTCTCTTTACAGCATTCCAATATTTTTCTGGAATATCTAATTTTATTAACGCTTCGTCTATTGAAACGCCTTCTTTTTCCATAATAGTTCTGATTTGATTTACATATGCCTTATCATAGTCTATATCAAGCGTTTTTTCAGCTTCAATATATTCTATTTTTTCTATTTTCTTATCAAGGACAAGTTCTAGAAATTCTTTGCAAATGTCCTTTTTTCTCATTACTTTCGAGAACATAAAATCATCTGTAAATTTTAATTCATTAAACTGCTTCATGTTAATTATTTTATTAGCTAAATTGTAACTCCATTAAATTGAAATACATAATAAAAATAGAAGATTTTTCTGTAAATATTAGGCTATATATAACTTTTCTGATTTTTGATTTAACTAGGTAATAATTAACTTCATCCTTTTTTCTCCCAACGGCAGAGAATATCTCCCAAAACAATATATAATATGGGTGATAAATATTTACCTTGAGAAAAAGGAGAGTTAATCATAACAACAACACATAAAAATAACCCTCTTTACTGAAACTACATTGTCCAGTAAAGAGGGTACATATCATTTTGTAAAAAGGCTTTTAATTTATTATAAATTGCAACCAACAAAGGCGGTTGTATCAACATCAACTTTTTCTGAAATTTCAGGTTTCTTTAGGTTAATGCAATTTCTAAAGGCTTCACTTTCAATAACTCTAAGTGTCTTAGGAAAGAAAATTTCACTAAGTCTTACACAGTTTTCAAAAGCATTAGCATCGATTTTCTTAACGCCATCTGGTAACCATACACTAATTATGTCATTGCGATTCGAGAATAATTCTTCTGGAATTTCTGTAAAATCGCTCATATCGATCTCCTTATAAGTCTTGTTGTACAACTGTACTTTGATTCTTTCTTTCTTCATATTACTCCCTCTTTCTACATAAGAAACTTATGTTGCCAAAATATAGGTTTGGCTCCTTTATATAAACACCCTAAGACAACTTACAGATTGTCTAAAAAATAACACTGTATTGGCACATTTTCCCCAATAATTTATTATCTTTAGCCTAGCTTAAGCCTGTTAAAAATAATTTATAAATTGAGAAGTTTTGCTAACACAGGGCTCATAACAGATGATTGAGCCTCATAAAGGCTATAAAGATCTGTTTCTAGGATGTTATTAGCTTGGTTATTTAATTTACTAGTTAAGGCAAGGGCCTCACTAGATAGGCCAAAATCCTCTTGTAATTGAGAATTTTTACTTAAGGCATCTAACTCATCTGTTGAAAGGCTTGATAAATAGGATGATAAAAGGCTTTCATCACTATCTGAAATCTGGGATGTAGCACTATTAGTATAAAGTGAACTAATATAATCCTTTGAATCCTCATCAGAATCATAATTTCCTGTAATTAAGGAAACCAAATCAAGCATTACGCTATCCTTATAAGTAGATGAATTGCTGCCACTGTTTGCAAGTGCCTTTAAAAGTTCTAATAGCTTTTCGTTATTAGCTACTGTTAAATAGGCGCTATTTGAAATTGCATTTGCATTAGTAGTAAGCTGTGTGCTTTCCTCTTTTGTTTGACTGTTGGAATTTGAATATATCTTAGTAGAAGGAATATCTACTAAGCTCTCCTCTATAACTGTTGCAGGGCTAGTTCCATCAATTGTTGTGGAATCTCCGCTTAGTGCCCCGCCAAGTAAACCATTGATCTTAGCAATGTAGTTTTGAGTCTCCTTAAAAGGTGGCACTCCGTTATATTTAGAAACGTTACCTGAACCTGCATTATAAGCTGCAAGGCTTAAAGTTACATTTCCATTATACTTAGATAATAAAGACGATAATAAAGATGCGCCCGCGTTAATGTTTTGCCGAGCATTATAAGGGTCTGTTACGCCTAAATCCTCAGCTACATATGGCATTAACTGCATGATGCCTTGGGCACCTGCGCTAGAAGTTGCATTAGTATCAAAGCCTGACTCTGCGTATGCAACTGCTTTAAGTAAATTCTCATTAACACCATACTTACTTGCTGCCTCACTAAAAATGCTCTCTAAATCAGCTGGTGCATTAATCTCATTAAAAACAGTGTCAAAGGAATCACCTGTGACACTGTTAGAATCATTTGAATATTTGACCTGATAGATATTACCATCAAGTGCTTCTACTCCATAAATCCCACTCATCTTAATACCTCCAAAGCTAGACAGCTTTAAAGCCCCTAAATTTCATCCTTATCCTATCTCTATCTCTAATTTTCTTAATTCTTTTGAAAATGTTACGCAAACATCTTCCTTCTTCTTATCTGCTCTTTCATTATAAAGCCGCCAAGAAGCGCATCAAATTCAGGCATCTTACAGCCATAGCTATACTTGCCTGTTTCAGCGTTATACAAAGACCTAATAATATAGGCATGCATATCAAAGGTTTCTTCCTCTGGCGTGTAACTAAGTCGCACTCTATCGCCCTTCTTAAACTCTCTATTAGTTATGAAGGCAAAACCAGATTCTGATATATCCTTTACTAAAACGCTTTCTTTTTGCTCTTCGCCATTCCTATAAATACCTAGCTGTAATATCTCATCAACTGGTAATCTATAGGCCCCGCGCCTATTATAATTCTCGCTCTCCAAGTTCGTATCTTTAATACGATAATAAACTCTTGCCCCAAGTGGGAGGGTATCAACTTTAACACCTCTCCATATGTATAGCTTATTAAGTAATTGGCAATAAATGTTTATCTTATCAAGTGGCATTCTAATATTCTTACCAGCCACCTTAACACAGGAAAGAATTAATACCCCATCTTTCTTTCCCACAATGCGAGTCCCAAACTCGTGGTAACTATCGGACAATGGAACCTGTAAAGTAACCATGTTTCCAGTAATTAATTCAGATAAATTCATACTCATTTCTCCCTTTAAGCTAAATTTACCATTCAAAATCAACATTTTAAATTGCTATTATACCTAAAAAGGCTTATATAGATATTATACTCTTGATATGCTTAGTTATCAAGGTTAAAGTCTAGGGAAACTATATAAATCTTCTAGTATCCAAAGTAAGCATCTAAAACGTCTCTAGCCACGTATTGAGCAGAGGAAACTCCTGTAAAACCGCCTTCAAGAATGACGCATATTGCAATCTTAGGATTATCTGCTGGCGCAAAGCCAACAAACCAGGAATGATAATTTGAGCCATCTCCATACTGTGCCGAACCTGTCTTTCCTGCTACAGATACACCATAATTTCTAAAGGCTGAACCTGTACCTGTCTTGCAAACCTGCTTCATGCAAGTTGTTATATATTCTGCCTGTTTCTCTGACATCATAATTCCTAGCTCTTCTGAATCGTATGAGATAACGGTATTTCCATTGCTATCTACTACTTTATCGACAAGATAAGGCTTTAACATAACCCCATCGTTGGCAACACTTGAAGCTATCATTAAATTATGAAGTGGGCTAATCATTGTCTGTCCCTGTCCAATGGCAGTTTCTTCTACAGCACTAATTGAAGAGTTCGTTGTAAGGGAGAAGGAACTCTCATTATATGTAAAATCAACTCCTAAAGACTGGTTAAATAGGAATCTAGAAACCAAGCTAATATACTCTGCTCTTGTAAGGGAGACGCCAATAGTTGCAAAGGCTGAGTTACAAGAATTTGCAAAAGCTGTAACTAGGGTTTCATATCCATGAACTGTATTACTTGCACAGTTAATCTTAGTACCGCCACTAATTGAAACGCTACCAGAACAATTAAAAGTAAAATCCTCATAATCGGAATTTTGCTCCATATAGGCAAGTAAAGTTAATATCTTAAAAGTAGAACCCGGTGGGTAAAGGCCCTGAGTGGCTCTATTTAGTAAAACCGAATCATCGCTATCATAAGTTAACCAAGTAGAATAATCATCTACCGCATCATTAGGATCATAACTTGGATAAGATACCATACAAAGAATCTTACCAGTTGTTGGATCCATGGCAATTACTGCACCCTTGTTAGTTCCAAGAGCTTCATAAGCTGCCTTTTGAAGTGTGACAGAAAGAGTTGTATAGACATCATCGCCCTCATACATCTCTCCATCAATATCATCACTAATCTGGCTTAAAACATTGTCTGCCTTAGAAAGTAAATAGTAGTTTTCTGATAATTCAAGACCACTTCTACCATTGTTATTAAAACCCACAACGTGGCTAAATACGGAACCAAGTGGATAAACTCTAGTTTGATTTCCTTCAGAATCCACCTGTGTTGTTGCAAGCACAGTTCCATCTGAGGCAAGAATATCACCACGAATTACATTATCTTCCTGAGTATCTACCAAGCTATTATAAGGATTATTTAAAATGTCCTTAGCTAAAAACTCATTAAAAATAACAAGATAAACCATAATTATGGCAAAGATACTCATAAAGCAATAAGAGATAATATTTGTCTCTTTATTTCTTAAACCTTTTTTTGAATTTAATATATCTTTTTTATCTTTCTTTTTTGACTTCTTTTCCATTTACTGTCTCTCTTTCATCATGTCTCATATTATACATAGCATTTATTAAAGCAAACATCACTAAAGAACTAAGTAATGAACTACCACCATAACTAACAAATGGAATTGTAACACCTGTCATTGGAATTAACTTAATGGAACCACCAACGGCTAAGAAAACCTGGAAGCCATAAGTTACGCCAAGCCCAACTGCCACAAGTCTATAAAATAAAGTATTACATCTACTTGCAATATTCATCATTAAGATTAGGTTATTTAAGCAAACCAAGAATAGGGCTAGCGAGAAAATAATACCAAACTCCTCAGTTATAGCAGCAAACATAAAGTCTTTTATTGCAACTGGAATCTTTTCTGGTGCCCCAAGTGTAAGGCCGTAACCAAACCAAGAACCCATGCCAATAGCAAACAGTGCCTGAGTTATCTGATAGCCTGTAGTATCAATATATGACCAAGGATCAAGCCATACTGTAACTCTCGCCTTTACATGACTAAAGGCCTGATAAGCAAGAGCAGATGCCCCTGCAAATGCAACAAAGCCGCAAGCTAAATATCTAGCCTTACGTGTTGCAAGATATAACATCATTAAATAACAAATAAAGAATATTAATGCTGCACCTAAGTCTGTTGCTGCCACTAGTAAAAGACAATGTAGTCCTGCCGCAATACTTACTAAAACAATTTGTCTAAAGTCCGTAGATTGATTGAATGCAGAAGCCACAAACAAAACAAAGGTAATCTTTACAAATTCTGCTGGCTGAATTGAAAACTCGCCAATAGAAATTGTTAAGTTAGCACCAAATACTTGGTTTCCAAGTAACAAAATCACAAGTAAAACTAAACCGATTCCACAGTAAATCCAAGCGAAATTTCTAAAGGTCTTAACCTTTTTAAATAGGGCTGGAATTATAAAGGTAACAATAGTGGAAATAGCTGCAATAACCAATTGTTTAAAACATTTATCATAATCAAGTCTTGCTATCATGACAAAACCAATGGCCATAAGCATACACATATTATTAATAAGCAATTTCGAAGCCTTTGGATACAAAAGGTTGTAAACCACAATGACTACAAAGAAATATATAAACTCTACTACGTAGAGGAAAATGTATTTCACATCATCGTAGGCCACATAAAGAATGCTATAACAAAGCAAATGTATCAAAAAGCCTAACAAGTACTGCCAAAAATAAATCGTGCCTCTTTTCTTCTCCTTAGTCGTATAGCCAATGTAGCCCGATAAGCAATAAAAAGCCATAAGAAAGGCTAATACGTATTTTGATAAATTAAATAACAATGATTGCATTTATTCAACTCCTCTGTAAAAATGTCCATATTCTACAATCTCATTTTTATCTCTTACTAGATTCTTTGATAGCTTCATGCTCTTTTTCATCTTATCTAATGTTTCTGAATTATCCTCATTAATTTCTAGAGCATCAAAGATAGCTAGTAAATCCTCTTCCTTTTCAAGCTGAATACGAAGATGACCGTAATTTAATTCCTTTATTTCCTTCGTATCTAATAAATTAATCATTTTACTATCCATTTGCATGTAGCAGAATGGACAGACAGATTTAACCTGATAATCTTTATTTTTACCGTTTCTGATAGTATAATTTTCCATCTTTTTGTTGCATTTGTCAAAAGTCTTTTTAGGGCACTGCTCGCTTACCATTAGGGGCGCTCTATAGACTGCCTGAAGCTCAAAATCAGGATCTAGAACATCTGCTAGTTCTCTATTATTAAGTTCTAGAGGAGCACTAAAGCCAGAAAGCTTTAAATTCTTAACTCTGATTTTTTCAAGCTCTTCCTTTGCAAATTTATTAAAGCAATACATATTACTATCAAAGACAAATTTAAATCTTGCATCTGCATTTTCATAAACTCCAAGACCCAATTCGTCTATTAATTCATCCACGGTTCTTAATTCTTCTAAGTTTCTTATTAGAAAAGCATTAACCCCTAAATTAATAGCAGTTTCCACAAGTTTTCTAAAAGTATTCTTATGACTAATCTTATAGATGTATGGTAGGCTTAAGTAAAAATCACATCCACAGGCTTTGATTCTTTCTATCTCATGCTTTATCTCCTCTAATTCTTCCTCATCCTTTAGCTTAGATGAAATCTTATAAAGGGAAGAAAAATCAAGATAAACTCTTGAGATTTCACTATAGTCTTCTATCTTTTTACTTAAGTCAAAATTTGTAAAATACAGACTTAATCCGTATTTAGAAATTTTACCACTATTAGTTTTAAATGCCAAACTATTTTGACCATTAAATGTCCTTTTTTTACAATTTATTAATTCATAGTCTAACTTCTCAATTAATTCTCTTCTTAGTTTCTTAATTGAACCCATTGGTAAAAATGCATTGCCATTAAGATAGATATCAAGATTATTAAGTCTAAAATAGCTATCTCCCATTTGTGAAAGGGCCTTTTTAATACTCTTTTCATCAATGGCTGCATTCTTTGCTTCCTGCACTAAATCCCCTGTTACACTAACATCGATATATTCAGAAACTCTTTCCTCTTCGCCCTTTCCATAATAGCTATTGCCATAATTTGGATTTTTTAGACTAGCGGTTAAGACTGCATTTTCATTAACACTTACATAGATGTTAAGATCTAGATCTAGTTTTGGTTCATTATTTACAAAATTATCTTGAACTAATGTCTTTAGGGCTGCGTTATTCATTCGATTAACAACTCTACCAGGATTTAGCTTATATTTCTTTGGAAGGTTAACCACTAACTCCTCGTTAGCCTTTAGAGCCTTACCACTTGTAAAACTTGCGCCCTCTTCAATTTCAAAGACATCTCCTGGATTAATCTCTTCAAGGGCCTTAAATTTCACCCTACCTGACTGGTTTGAAATTACCTTCAAGCCCTTAGTTCCCATGTGGTTAGGTCTATTTAGAGATAACATCTCCTTACCCTTACTAGCATTGTAATAACCTGTTGTAAACATGCCTCGATTATAAATATCAAGAAGGTCATTAATGTCCTTTTCTTCCACCTTAAAGCCTTTTCTTCCCTTTTCAAAATACATATCAAGGTACTTTCTATACATGCTTGTAACAAAGGCGGCATAGGTAACATTTTTCATACGTCCCTCAATCTTAAGGGAATAAACTCCTGCCTCAATAATATCCGGTAGGATGCTTAGCCCGCACATATCCTTTGGACTTAAAATGTATCTCTCATCTTTTTTATTGATGATTTCGTTATTATAATCCACCTCGTATGGCATACGACAAGGCTGGGCGCAGCGACCTCTATTACCGCTTCTTCCACCGTTAAAGCTAGATAAAAGGCACTGTCCAGAATAACAATAGCATAGGGCACCATGAACGAAACTCTCAATTTCAAGTTCAGGGATTTCCTTATGAAGAGTTCTTATTTCTTCAAGACTCATTTCTCTTGAAGTAACTACTCTCTTTGCCCCAAGTTCCTGTAAAATCTTACTTCCCTTTGGGCCTGTCTGTGTCATCTGGGTACTAGCATGAATATCCATATCCGGGAAATTCTTATGAATAAGATTAAACACGCCTAGGTCCTGCACAATTACAGCATCTAGACCTTTCTCGTAATATGGAATTAAGTAATCAATAAGAGATTTTGTAATCTCTTGTTCCTTTAAAAGAGTATTAACTGTTAGATATATCTTCTTGCCATATCTATGAGCATACTCAATTATCTCTAGCATTTCCTCTGGGTTTAAGTTTCCTGCATAGGCTCTTGCGCCAAACATATCTCCACCTAGATAAACTGCATCGGCACCAGCATTAATAACTGCCTTTGCAATATCTATAGAGCCGGCAGGGGCTAAAACTTCAGCCTTTGCGTTATTGTTTAAAATAATATTAGAATTTTTCATATAGCTCCAATTCTTTTATTTGCAATAATAAAAGGGGGTTTTTTAAACTCCCCCCTATCGCATTTTCTTTTCTGTCTCTAATCTTACAATTTCTTTCTGGTATTTCTTCACTTCTTCCTGAAGCGACATAATACTTTTATTAGCAGCATCCTGCTTAATGCTTGCTGCAATTAATTCATGTTTAAGATCATAGATTTCTTTGTCTTTTTCTTCAAGCTCGGCAGATAAATTATCGCCCACTCTCTTTGCCTTAAAATAGTCATCAGCAATATTTAAAAACAAGAGATTAGATCTTAAATCTGATGATAATCTTTTAAAACTATCTTCTTTGTTGTATTCCTCTATCTTATTATTGATATAAGATGCAACCTTCTGTAGATATTCCTCACTTTCATATCCACCTACAGTAAGCACCTTACCTCCAAGAACCACCTGAGTAGTATGTTTTTCTTCCATTTTTTAATCCTCCCATTTGGGTTTTTACACAATATAATATAATTTAATAAAATTATACAGTATTTTTTATCTTCTATCAATAAAATTTAGGATTTGTTCCATTATACGACAAATTCTAAATAAATAAAGACCTAATTTTCTTCTATTTGCTTATTATAGTCTTTTTCTAATATTTCATAAGCTAATTTACTAGCAACCCTACCTCGTGGAGTTCTATTAATAAAGCCATTCTGAATTAAATATGGCTCATAAACATCCTCAAGTGTGGAACCATCTTCACCTATAGAAGCTGCTAAAGTATCAAGTCCTACTGGTCCACCATCATATTTATCAATAATAGTTTCAAGGATAAGTCTGTCATTCTTATCAAGTCCAGCCCTATCCACATCAAGTAAATTAAGGGCATAATCACATACATCCTTAGTAATCACGCCGTTATACTTAACCTGGGCAAAATCTCTTACTCGCTTAAGCAATCTATTGGCAAGTCTTGGTGTACCTCTAGATCTTCTTGCAAGTTCATTAGCGCCCTCACTATCAATGTCAACTTCAAGCACCGATGCAGATCTAACAATAATCTTTTCAAGCTCTGCCACAGTATAGAATTCCATGTGTGATACCACACCAAATCTATCTCTTAAAGGTGCAGATAAGAGACCTGCTCTAGTTGTTGCACCAATTAGTGTAAATTTTGGCAACTGAAGACGGATAGAACGGGCAGTTGCGCCCTTACCAATCATAATATCTATCTCATAATCTTCCATTGCTGGATATAAAACCTCTTCTACCTGGCGATTTAATCTATGAATTTCATCCACAAATAAAATGTCGCCCTCACTTAAATTATTAAGTATAGCTGCCATTTCTCCTGGTTTTTCAATGGCAGGGCCTGAGGTAACTTTTAAATTAACTCCCATTTCGTTGGCAATAATACCAGCAAGTGTAGTCTTACCAAGTCCTGGAGGCCCATAAAAAAGGCAGTGATCTAGGGCATCTCCTCTATTCTTTGCCGCCTCAATATAGACCTTAAGATTTCTCTTAATCTTCTCCTGACCTATATAATCATCAAGACTATCCGGTCTTAGAGAATTTTCATTACCAATATCTTCTTCAGTTATTTGGGTAGAAATCAATCGTCTCTCCATAATTCGTCCTCTTTTTTATTTTTTGAAAATGTGTTCTAAATTTATAAGAAAGCTAAGTTCTTTAAGCTTTCCTTAATAATATCATCAAGATTCTTATTACTAATATCAACCTTCTTAACTGCATCCATAGCTTCTCTTTGTGAGTAGCCAAGGGATACTAAAGCCTCAATTGCATCATTTTTAAGAATTAAATCATCTGAAGGCTTAGTGCCAACATTTGCATTAAGAATTAAAGCCTCTTCACTTTCAAGCTTTAATTTATCCTTAAGTTCTATAATAAGTCTTTGAGCAGTCTTAGCTCCAATGCCTGGTGCCTTCTTAATAGCATTCACATCATCAGATAAAACTGCATATCTAAGGTCATTGGCACTAATAGTTGAAAGTATGCCAAGGGCTGCCTTTGGGCCAACACCGTTAACATTAAGTAAGAGCTTAAATACGTTTAAGTCATCTCTAGTTAAAAAGCCGTAAACATTAATGGCATCCTCTCTTACATAGAGGTATGTGTAGACCTTAATATCCTCTCCTATAGATGGGATATTTGATAGCACCGTTGCTGGAACCTTAACATTAATGCCCATTCCATTATTCTCAACAACAATTGTATCTTCAAAAACTTCTGCAAGTTCTCCTTTTATATAAGATAGCAAATTAATACCTCCCTATTTTGCAATACTTAAGCAGTGATTAATAAACTGCTGTGCTGTTCTTCCTGAGAAGCCACCATGGGCAATTTCCCACTTGTTAGCCTCAAGTAAAAGCTCGTCAAGCTCAAGCTTAATATCATTTTTCTTAGCAAGCTCTATTACAATATCCTGGAATTCCTTCTTAGCTGGCTTACCAAAGTAAATCTGGCAACCAAATCTATTAACAAGGGATAACTTCTCTTCCATGTTATCTGACTTGTGAATTCCATTATCGATTTCCACATCGTTTCTATCCTTCCAAGTCTCCTTAATAATATGTCTTCTATTAGAAGTTGCATAAATAAGGATGTTATCAGGTCTAGTCTCAACACCACCCTCAATTACTGCCTTTAAGAACTTATACTCAATTTCAAATTCCTCAAAAGATAAGTCATCCATGTAAATAATGAACTTATAATTTCTATTCTTAATCATGGCAATAACACTTGAAAGGTCCTTAAACTGATGCTTGTAAATCTCAATCATTCTAAGGCCTTCGTTATAATACATATTAACAATTGCCTTAATAGATGTAGATTTACCAGTTCCACTATCTCCGTAAAGAAGGCAGTTATTAGCTTTTCTGCCCTTAACAAAGGCTTCTGTATTCTCAATTAACTTCTTCTTTTGAATATCATAGCCAACTAAATCATCTAAAACTACAGTATCCATGTTATTAATTGGAATAAGTGAAACTTCATCGTTAGTATCCTTAATTCTAAAGGCCTTATTAAGACCATACATTCCAACACCAAAAGCCTTATAAAATTCTGTTACAAATTTAAAGAAATCCTCTCCAGACTTAGCAGTTTCAAGCTGTCTGCTTAAACTTCTTACCTTCTCTGATACATTTGCATTATAGACAAGAGTGCTCTTCTTAACAGCCTTGTAGTTTGAAATTATATCAAAGACCTTAATAGATAACTTTTCTTCAATTTCGCTAAAGTCGTAATTAAAGATCTTATAAAAGTTTTCAAAGTCTGACTTAGCTAAAATGTTTACACTACCCTCATTAGCCCCCACCTTTTCACAAGTTACACTAAAAGGAGTTTCTGTGCTAATTAAAAGATAAGTAATGTAGTTATGCCATAAATTTTCATCAAAACCAAAGTCTGTAGAAATCTCTAATAATCTTCTAATCTCATTATAAATTCTGTTAGTTAGCTCCGACTTATCATAATCCTTTGTAGAAAAATCTTTGAAAATATCGGACATCTTATAAAGAATACTATCTCTTTTTATGTTACTAAAAATTAGTAAATTGCTTACTTCTTGATACATTTAAAACCCTTCCTCTTTTTCCTAATTTGTTGTTCTGTTACAAATATATATCCACCAAGTAAAATTATGCCAAGGAAACTTACCACCTTTCCCTCATCAAAAAGCGGTGTGTTATAGACTAGCTTAATTTCATGGTCGCCTGCTGATACATAGATGGCCATATAGGTTAAATTGCCCTCTAATATATCTACTTCTTCCCCATCCACATATGCCTTCCAGCCCTTAGAATATGGAATTGCAAAGGTTATGAATTTAGGATTATCAAGACTAATATTACCAGTAACAGTATCTATGCCAATCTCCATATCATCAAGACTATTCGCTGATAGCTTGTTGACATAAGAAGAGATTCTGTCTGTTTCCTGACTCATAATCTTAATATCATCATAGGAATAAATTCCCACCTTAGGGAAAGTAATTGTAATGGAATTAACCGCATCATTAGAGTAACCCATATTGACGCAGAAATCCTCTTCACCATTATAGTAGCTATAACTTGGTGTAAAATAGCGCATATTCTTAGTTGCCCCATTAGAAGCTGTAAGGCTTAACTCTACGTTAGTAGAAGAAATCTTATGGAATAACCAATCGCTAAATATTGTAGCCTGTTCTGAATAATCAAGGGAATTCCATCTTGTGGAATTATATAAATCAAGAGGATCATACTTTGAATCTCCATAGTAAAGCTCATAAGTTGAAGCATTACTATAGTTCATACCATCAATTACAAAATATGTCTCTGTATTCTCTTTACCTGTAAAATTAATTGTTATGCTAGCTCCAGCCTTTGTAACAACTAGGCTATTATTCTGCACTGATACATCTTCAGAATTACAATTAATTGTATACTCTAGGCTTTCACTAGAAAAATCAATATCATCAAAATAAGCTGCTGAATCGTCATTCTTAATAGCCGCCTGACTCTGTGCCTCAGTTGATAAATTCTCTGCCTGGGAATCTGATAAAACAATTGAGTTCATCATAACTTCCTGTAGCTCAACTCCGTTAAGTCCTGCCACCTGATTTTCAGTCACAAAAGAATCATAGCTATAAGTAAGTGGAAGGGCGTTAACATTTCTATATATCTTATAACCCATATAAGTTCCAATATAGACGAATCCGTTTGGAATCTGCACCTTCTTAGTTAAGTCCACAAGGTAATACTGAGTTGAAGATAGAGATAGAAGGTAAGTTCTATCATCATAACCAATATACTTATGTGGAAGCTCAGTATTAAGAGTGATTCCAAGGGATGATCTAAATCTTGATACATACTGGTTAGTTAAAGTCCAGTAATACTGTGATGAAGATAAGCCGTAAAGCATATTAGAATTATAATCAAGGTCAGAACCTGTATATCTTACAAAGCTCTTATCAATATTAGTATTCTCTAAATATGTAAGAAGAGCTGTATTCTCGTTACTATAAAGTAACATATCTAGGTCGTCTACTGAAACGCACTCAGATACGTAATTCTCTCCCGTTACTGAATTCTTATAAAAGCTATTAACTGCAATACTAATAATAGCCACAATAAGAATGCAAATCTGCTTAGTCTTTCTACTAATTACTGGCTTTCCAGCATCCGTGCTCATAAGAGGCATTAAAACAATTAAAAGTACGAAGCCAAGCATAAGCTGTGAGAAAGACTTAGTATTTCTTGCATATTCAATAAACATGCAAAGGCCCATGTAAACTACCATTACAATAAGCATAACAAGGCCTTCCTTTGCCTTAATATTAACTAGGCTCTCCCACATAACTACTAAGACGTAAGCGTTAAGTAGTGCAAAGGCAAAGCTCCATCTATTACACATATAAGATAGGCCGTTTAAAACCTGTCCAAAGAATGGAATAATCATAATTATAAAGCAGATAAAGAAATATATCTTTAACAGGGTATTCTTCTTTCTCTTTATAAAAAGTAGGATTACTGCAAGCACTGTTGGAATTGCATAGCCCATGCAGAGCCAGTAACTATCACCTTCAGAAACATAATTTGAAATCATCTGAAGATAGTACTTTACAGGATATGCAAAGTAAAATGGTGTTGCTGTCTTAAATCTTGAATCTGATAAAAAGGCATTAAGCACTGGCATTACAATTATTGCCGATGGAATAACCGCAACAATAGAAGCTAGGGCAATCTGTCCTAACTTAGTAAGCATCTTTTTGATGTCCTTTTTATACAAATATATCAAGCGCACAAAAACATAACCTACTGTTAATAGCACCTGCATATAAAAGAAGTAGAAATTACTAATAGCTGCAACAAAAACTGCAGCGATAAAAAGGTAAGGTCTTCTTCCCTTTAAAATCTTCTCCACACCTAAAATTAAAAGTGGGAAATAAATCATTGGATTTAGAAAATATGGATGTCTTAGAGCATTTAACATGCCCCAATAACAAAATACATATGTAATAGCACCTGTTAGTACGGCTGTTGTTCTAACTCTTCTTGTGGAAAAACATAGCCATGAAAAAGCAAGGCCTGCAAGATATAATCTAAGCAAGATCATTGCTTCATAGAAAATGTACATATAATTTGAAGGTACTAAGAATGCAAAAAATGCAAAAGGATCCCCTATTACATAGTAATTAAGAGTATTTAATACATCTCCACCCTCTCCTATGGCAAAATCCCATTGATTAAATTCTATTCTGTGCTCCACAAAGAGCTTGTAAAAGAATTCCTTTAAATAATCAGCATAGTAAAGTAAGGCTTTAAAATGCTGTTCCCAACCATCAGCTTTCCAAATAAAAGTTTTACCTGACACAAAATTGTAGGAAAAAACAAGAATCGCTGTAATTACAAATATCAAGGAATATATTCCGATGTATCTTAATACTCTTTTTCTTATTTTTCTTTTATTATTTATCTTAGTTTGACTTATTTCGTTCATAATATCTTTGCCCTAATTTATTTAGTCTATACTTAAATTTACCATCCTATAAACTCATTATATTTTAGCATATTAAGGCCTATATTACTAGAACAAATTATCGATTTTTTTATGAACATACTATGTTTTTCCACTATTTAAGCCCATTTAGAGTAAAAAAGAACTCCTTTACTTTATTTAAGTAAAGGAGCCCTTTTCGTTTTATTTTATTTTTCTATTATGCATGAATATGAATAACCTGCTTTGGACACTTATCAGCACACATGCCACAACCTACACACTTGCTATAATCAATAATTGCACAATTATCAACTACATGAATTGCATCAAGCTTACATGTCTTTTCACAGATACCACAGCCAATACAGCCTGTGCTACAAACATCAATAACGGCCTTACCCTTATCCTTGTTTGCACATTCTACAACATATTTCTTCTTTGCCTTTGGCTTGTAAGGAATTAAATCAATTAAGTTTCTTGGACAGATGTCGACACATTTGCCACAAGCCTTACATTTTTCCTTATCAACCTTTGCTACACCATTGATAACATGGATAGCATCAAACTCACAGACATCAACACATGAGCCATAACCCATACATCCGTAAGTACAAGCCTTAGAACCACCATTAGGAACAACGTTCATATCCACGCACTTCATAACACCTGAATATGTGAAGTTTTCCTTTGCCTTATCACAAGTACCAGAACACTTAACAAAAGCTGTCATACGAACTGACTCTGTTGCTTCTGTACCCATGATTTCTGCGATCTTAGCAGCAACTGGTGCACCACCAACTGGACAAGCATCAATCTTTGCCTCGCCTGCTGCGATTGCCTTAGCTAGGGCATCACAACCTGCATAACCGCAACCACCACAGTTGTTACCAGGTAACTCATTTCTAACATCGATTTCTTTTTGATCTACTTCAACGTAGAACTTCTTTCCCATTACACCAAGGAAGAGGCCTAGAAGTAAACCAGTTATACTAACTACTGCAGCTGCAATAACTACTCCCATCTTTACTCCTCCTTTTTATAAAATTCCTGAAAAGCCAAAGAATGCAATTGACATAAGACCTGCTGTTAAAAGTACAATAGGCATTCCCTTAAAGCTTTCTGGAACATCATTATATTCAATACGTTCACGAATACCAGCCATGATAATAATAGCAATGGCAAAACCAATAGCTGTACCAAGACCAGATACTACAGACTCAATGAAGTTGTAGCTGTTCTGTACGTTTGTTAATGCAATACCAAGTACTGCACAGTTTGTTGTAATTAAAGGAAGATAAACACCAAGAGCTTCGTAAAGTGCTGGGCTTGTCTTTTTAAGTAACATTTCTACAAACTGAACAAGAGTTGCAATAACTAAGATAAATACGATTGTATTAAGGTATGTTAAATCAAGTGGAGTTAAGATAAAGTCATAAATTAAGCTACAAATTGCTGATGAAATTGTAATAACTCCAATAACAGCGCCACCCATACCGGCTGCTGTATTAATTTTCTTAGAAACACCAAGGAATGGACATAAACCTAAGAACTGACTTAATACAACGTTATTAACTAATGCTGCTGAAATAGCAATAATAAGTAAATTCATACTATGCCTCCTCCTTATCTAATGAGCCAAGCTTGTGACCAAGCTCGTCTGTATCACCTGCTAAATAGTCAGGAACCTGCGCTGGCTTCATGCCCTTTCTTCTCTTCACTCTGTTCATAATAGCTACAAGCATAGCAAGCATGAAGAAGGCACCAGGAGCTAAAATAAAGATAGATGCTGGTGTGTAACCAAACTCAGTTAAATCTACTAATGCTGAACTACCTGTTGAAAGGATTGTTCCGCCACCGATTAACTCTCTACAAGCACCAAGTACTGTAATGGCGATTGTAAAACCAAGTCCCATACCAAGACCATCAAAGGCTGATGGAAGGGCAGGATTCTTTGAAGCATAGCTCTCAGCTCTACCAAGGATAATACAGTTTACAACAATAAGAGGAATATAGATTCCAAGTGAGTCATAAAGTGATGGTAAAAATCCTTGCATAAGGAACTGAACCATTGTAACAAATGAAGCTACAATTACGATAAATGATGGCATTCTTACACCATCTGGAATTACATTACGAAGTAATGAAATAACAAGGTTTGATAATACTAAAACTACTGTTGAAGAAAGTCCCATACCAATACCGTTGATTGCTGATGTAGTAACCGCAAGTGTTGGACACATACCAAGAGTAAGTACAAGTGTAGGATTTTCCTTAATAATACCGTTATATAAACGCTCTACACACTTATTCATTAGTTATTACCTCCTTCATTAATAGTTTCAAATACAACTAATGCTGCGTTAATAGCCTTTGTCATAGCCTTTGATGTTACTGTTGAACCTGAAATAGCATCAACAATTTCATCTCCAGCTTCTGAGCCTGTACCGTCTGTTACAAGGCTAAATTCACTAGTTGTTGCACCCTTAAACTGGTTTAAGAAACTTGGATCTGTCTTAGCTCTCATACCAAGACCAGCTGTTTCACCAATTGAAAGGATTGAAGTTCCAAGGTATTCGCCACTAACGCTTAAACCTACTGAGAACTTAATGTCTCCAGCGTAACCGTCATGGGCTGTAACTGTAATAACATAACCTACTGTTTCACCGTTACTTGTTCCCTTTACAACTTCTGATATATCATCCTTAGAAAAATCTGTTGTGCTCTCCTCAAGTAAAGAACTAAGGTAAGCGGCATCGTCAGCATTTTCCTCAGAATATATTACATCAAATTCACTAGCATCTGCTAAAACTGTTTCATAAGCTTCCTGCTTTGCCTTTTCATTCTGTGCAGCAATTGGCTCTTTTGTTACCTGATAAACAAGACCAAGTAAGACACCTGCTACTAAAGTAATGATGAAAAGAACTGAGGCATCTTTAATAATCTTTCCCATAATTTAAGCTACCTCCTTCTTCTTTTCTGGTTTCTTCTTACCAAATGATCTTGGAACTGTAACTCTTTCAATTAGAGGTACAAGTAAGTTAGAGAAGATGATTGCATATGAAACGCCTTCTGCTGAACCACCATACATTCTAAAGATAAATGTAAGAATACCAAGTAAGCAACCAAATACTAACTTACCATTAGGTGTGATTGGTGATGTTACATAATCTGTTGCCATAAAGAAGGCACCAAGAAGTAAACCACCGCCACAGATTTCGCAAGCTAAGTAATAAAGGTCAAACTGATGTCCTGGTGCAAGTAAGAAGATAAGTACTGCAAAACTTGCAACGTAAGCCACTGGAATTCTCCAGTTAATAATCTTCTTACAAAGAAGGTAAATAGCACCAATAAGTAAACAAATTGCAGATGTTTCACCAATAACACCAGCTGTTGTACCAATAAACATATCAAGTAACTTTGGTGAATTAGCAACTACCTCTGCACCTGGCTTTAAGATAGCAAGTGGTGTAGCGCCAGAGTATGCATCAACTGCAAATGAATTATTAGTAACGAAGTTTGTCATTGGGCCTGTATATGCAATAAGTAAGAAGCATCTAGCACCAAGGGCAGGGTTCATAAAATTCTGTCCTAAACCACCAAATAACTGCTTAACAATAATAATTGCAAAAGCACAACCAACAATTTCAAATCCCACATTAAGTGTTGATGGGATATTAAGTGCAATAAGTAAACCAGTAACTGCAGCACTTAAGTCAGATACTGTAACTTTTAAATGCATAAAATACTGATATACGGCTTCAAAAGCTATACAAGCTACTACGCCGACAATAATACGAATTAATGCATCAAATCCAAAATTATAAATTCCAAATAGCGAAGCAGGTGTTAAGGCAATTAAAACATCGCGCATAACTGACTGAGTAGTTACCTTACTACGCACATGTGGATTAGTGGAAACGTTAAATTTCTCGCTCATGTTTTTATTCCTTTCTACTTCTTTCTTCTATTAGCTAAGACTCTCATTCTCATAGACTTAATCTGCTGTGTAAGAGGTCTCTTTGCTGGACATACATATGAACAGCTACCACACATTACACATTCCATACCATCAAACTTTGTAAATCCTTCTTCATCATTACGTGAAGCGAATTCAGCAAGCTTTGTTGGAAGTAAATGTTCTGGACATCCTTCAGCACATCTACCACATCTAATACATGCACTAGCATCAATCTTTGATACGATATCTTCTTCAAATACAAGTAAAGAAGAACTTCCCTTAACAACTGGTACATCAAGGCTATACATAGAGAAGCCCATCATAGGACCACCTGAGATGTACTTTTCTGGTTCGCCCACAGGACCGCCAGCAGCCTCAAGTAACTGTCTGTAGTTTGTACCAAGCCATACATAGAAGTTTCCAGGATTCTTAACGCCATCACCTGTAACTGTACAGATTCTCTTTGTAAGTGGTTTACCCTCAATTACTGCAAGGTAAATTGAAAATGCTGTATCAACATTATGTACGATACAACCAGCATCAGCTGGAAGCATAGACGAATTAATTTCTCTCTTAGTAGTAGCGTAAATTAAGCTACGTTCACCACCCTGAGGATACTTAGTCTTTAATTCCTTGACTTCAATATCAGCTTCTGATTCAACTAACTTCTTCATTTTCTTAATAGCTTCAGGCTTATTATCTTCGATAGCAATAATACCCTTAGCATGATCAAATAACTTAAGTGCAATCTTAAGACCCATTACAACCTTATCGCCTTCTTCTAAGAGTCTGCGATAATCTGATGTTAAGTATGGTTCACACTCTGCACCATTAATAATAATGTAATCAATATTCTCTGGATTTTTTGGTGATAACTTAACGTTAGTTGGGAAACCAGCTCCACCCATACCAACAACACCGGCAGCCTTAATTTTGTCTAAGATTTCTTCTCTAGTTAAATCTTCAAATTTAGACTCCTTATACTCTATCTCCTTATACTCTCCATCATTCTCAATAATGATAGAATTGCACTTGCCACCTGTTGCAAGTGTTCTAGGCTCGATTGCTTTAACAGTACCAGAAACAGATGAATGAATATTTGCGGATACGAATCCACCAGCTTCTGCGATTAGCTGACCAGCCAAAACATAGTCACCCTTGTTTACAAGAGGTTTGGCAGGTGCTCCAATGTGCTGTGAAAGCGGAAAAACCATCTCTCCTAGGGCAGGGAATAATTCCTTAATAGGCTTATCTTTAGATAACTCTTTGCCATCGAAAGGATGTATACCTCCCTTAAATGTACACTTTCCCATTGATTTCTCTCCTTTTTTTTAAAATTGCTCATGCCTAAAGTGTTTGTTATAAATCAAACAAAGTCCTTAAACGAAAAATAACTCACTAAAAGGCCTAAAAAATTAGAACTTTTGGTGAGTTAGATTTTGAGCACTTACCATTAAAGCTTAATGATAAATTTTAACTAAAATCTCTTTACTTGATTATTTTATATCATTAAGAAAAATAAATCTACTTTTTTTTGCATATATTTTCGTATATAATAGACAAAGAATGATATTTTCTTAACAGTGTTTTTTGTGAAATTTATATCAAGGGAGGCAACAAATTGTATACTGTAAACAAACAAATCGTTGATACAAATCTTTTAAAAAGTATAGATAATTTTTTAACAATATTTAATAAAAGTCGCACAAATACTGTGTTTTTCGATATAGAAACCACTGGTCTTTCCGCTAAAAATTCCATGATTTATCTCCTAGGTTACATCAAATTTAATGGTAAAAACTGGGAATTAAATCAGCTATTTTGTGAGAAGGCTGAGGATGAAATTGCCCTAATTTTAACCTTTAATAAGGTATTATCCGGAGTAAATGTACTAAATTTAGTACACTATAACGGGGACAGTTTTGACATTCCTTTCCTAAAAAAGAGGGCGAAATTTCACGAATTACCAATTGAGAAGGAATTCTTACAGGAAAATTCTTATGAATCTATGGATCTTTTTAAAATTATTAGAGCCTATAAAAATAAACTTCCCATTGAAAGCCACAAGCAAAAGGACGTGGAAAAGTATCTAGGCTATGAAAGAAAAGATAAATTTAGCGGTAAGGAGCTTATTAAGCTCTTTAAGGACTTTATTGCCTTTAAAGAGGAAGAAAAAAGAGAGTTAATCCTTTTACACAATCACGATGATTTAATGGGCATGCTTCATATATTACCTACTACTGCCCTAAGCCAGCTTGAATTTATAGCTAACAATAAGGTCTATCTAGAGAATCTACTTAATAGCGAAATAAATAAAGAGGCTAAGTTAGACTTTCTTCTAGAGGAAAAAGACTTACAATCAGAAATTAATCTTTCTTTTAAGCTTCTCGCCCCACTAGCTAGTGACTTTAATTTTAACTCTGACTACTTTTCTTTAAAAATAACTAAGGAAAATGTATCTATAAAGATAAAAGTAATTAAGACGGAGTTGAAGCATTTTTATAAAAACTATAAAGACTACTTCTTTATACCAAATGAGAATAAGGCAATACATAAATCTGTGGCCAACTATATTGATAAAGAGTTTAGAATAAAAGCGACAAAGGAGAATTGTTATATCTGTCATACTTCTAGATTTATTCCGGTCTTTGAGGAATTTGAGGAGATAAACATTTTCAAAGAAAGTTTTGAAAAAAATGACCTCTTTATGGAATTAAAGGATATGGAGACAATAAAAAAAGCGGCATACCTAAGTGTATTAATTAAGTACGCCGCTAATTCATATTAGTTTAAGTGCTAGTTTTCCCTTTCCCAAAAGAAAAGTTTAAGGCTTTAGGTCTTAGACTTTTCTATAGAAGAAGAGCTCGTCAAAATCATAGCCTAATTCCTTATGATTTATGATCTGCTCAGTGTTTCCAACAAAGAGGCAGCCATCCTTTACAAGGGACCTGTTAAACTTTCTATAGATTTCATCCTTAGCCTCTTCTGTAAAGTAAATCATTACGTTTCTGCAAACGATTAAATGGCAATTTGAAGGATAACTATCCTTTAAAAGATTTGCCTTCTTAAAATCTACGCACTTCTTGATTTCATCTGAAATCTTAAAGTATCTATCACCCATCTTTTCAAAATACTTGTCCTTGTATTCCTTTGGAAGTCCTGATAGAGAATTTGCTCCATAAACGCCATCCTGGGCCTTTTCTAAGACCTGCGAATCAATGTCTGTGGCATAGATTTTAACCTTATTTATTGGTACTAGCTTTGCCATTACCATTGCTAGAGAATATGGTTCATCACCTGTTGAACAAGCTGCAGACCATATCTTAAGATTCTGACCAAATTTACTAATTAAATCAGGTAAAATCTCATTCTCAAGAGTCCTCCATAAATTAGGATTTCTATAGAATTCCGACACATTAATAGTTAGATAGTTTACAAACTCATCTAACTTTTCCTTGTCTGTCTTTAGGGCTTTAGAATAAGTCTCATAATCCGGGAACTTATTACGGGAAATTAAAGTATCAATACGTCTTTTCATTTGCCTTTCTTTATAGGCATTAAGATCAATTGAAGTTGTCTGGAAAACAAACTTCTTGAAATCTTCGTAATCTTTAATCATGTTGCCTCTTTCCTGCGATTGGTCACGAACAATCACATATTGTATAAAAAGTTTATATGGATATTATAGCATGGATAGACTTTATAAACAAGAAATATAATAATTGTAATTTTTATACAAATTGGTGGAATTCGTATAATATCGACTATCCTCTCATATGTCGTCATTGATAGTTTTTATTTATAAAAATGTCAGCATAGTATATAATTAGTTAAAACGAGGAACTTATTTAAACTTGAGGTATTTTTATGAATGAAGAAGAATTAATTAAAAGAAAAATTATAGATACAGCCAACCAGGCTTATAAAACTAATAGCTTTGCCTTCACTAATTTCCTTAGTCTTGCAGAGCTTAGCATTTATCACAGCCTATCAAAGGAGCTAAACTTTATAGAGTCAAAATGCTTTGGTGGTTATGAATCTAGTGAGCGAAATATAATTCGCTTTGGAAGTGAGGAAAACTTAGGCTATAGTCTAGATTTTCCAATAAAGCTAATAAAGATTTCACCCCTTACTCCAAAGTTTTCTGAAAAACTAAATCACAGGGACTATCTAGGAGCCCTTATGAATCTTGGAATTAAAAGGGAATTGCTAGGGGACATCGTTATAAAGGATTTAGATGCTTATCTATTTTGCCTAGATCATATAAGTGATTTTATTATCGATAATCTAGATAAGGTTAGACACACCAATGTTAAGCTTGAAATTATAGAGGATGCCAATTTAGAAGGAATAGAAAGTAAAAAGGAAGAACTAGAACTTATTGCTGCCTCAGCCCGTCTAGATGCCGTCGTATCTTCCATTACAAAGCTTTCTAGAAGCAAGGTAAAGGATTTATTCCTTTCAAAGAAAATCTATGTAAATGGCCTTCTAAATGAAAATGTAAGCTATAAGCTAAAGGATAAAGACATCCTTGTAATTAGAGGCATAGGAAAGTTTAATTTCCTTGGGAACGGTAAAGAAACCAAAAGCGGCAGAGTTTATGTGCATTTAGAAAAATATATTTAAGAGCAAAAAATAACGCAGATTTTGAAATTAATCAAAATCTGCGTTTTATTATTAGATTGATATCAATTGCTATGCAATTGAAACATTATTCAGCATCAACTGTCTCTTCGTTGTTATCTTCTGATAATGCCTTAACTGAAAGAGAAATCTTCTTGTCAGCATCATTGAAATCTACAACCTTAGCTTCTACTTCCTGGCCAATTGTTAATACGTCTGATGGCTTATTAACGTGTTCCTTAGAAATCTGTGAAACATGAAGAAGTGCATCAATACCGTCTTCTAACTGAATGAAAGCACCAAAGTCTGTCATTCTAGCTACCTTACCCTTTACAACGTTGCCGATAGCATACTTAACATCAGCGCCGTTCCATGGGTTAGCATCTGGATACTTAACAGAAAGAGCAATCTTCTCACCATTGATTTCCTTGATGAATGCCTTTACTGAATCTCCAACCTTATATAACTTCTTAGGATTCTCTGTTCTACCCCAAGACATTTCTGAAATATGAAGAAGACCATCAACACCACCTAAATCGATGAATGCACCGAAGTCTGTTACATTCTTAACTGTACCTTCGATTGTATCGCCTTCCTTAATCTTAGCAAGTAAAGCCTTTGAAGCTTCTGCCTTCTTAGCAAGGATAATCTGCTTAGCATCACCAATGATCTTACGATTCTTTGGATCATATTCTGTTACAACAAATGTAATTTCCTTACCGTTAAATACTGATAAATCCTTTACGAATGAATCAGATACAAGTGAAGCTGGAATAAATACTCTTGACTCTTCAACAATTACTTCTAAACCACCCTTAATTGACTTAGCTGTTCCTGTGATTTCTGTGTGATTGTTAAAGCTATCTTCTAATGTCTTATTGCCGTTATCAGCAACAAGCTTTCTATATGTAAGAAGGACCTGACCTTCTCCATCATTTGTCTTTAAAACCTTAACTGTTAAAGGATCGCCTACCTTAACTGCTTCTCTTAAATCCATACCAGGTGTTGATGTGTATTCATTACGTGTAATAATACCATCTGCCTTATAGCCGATGTTAAGAATGATCTGGTCTTCCTTAACGTCAATTACAGTACCTTCAACAACCTCTCCTGTATGAATTTCTTTCCATTCTGAATTATCTAACATCTCTGCAAAACTCTGTTCTGACATTAGTATAAACCTCCTCGATGATATTCTGTGGGGTCGAAGCCCCTGCTGTAATACCTATGTAGTCTGACGAACTAAGCTTACTAAGCTCAAGATCATTTATTGTTTGGATATAGAACGTATTTGGACATTCGTTCAAACAAATCTCATACAGTTTACGTGTATTGGAACTGCTGCTGTCTCCGATGATAATCATCGAATCTACTTGGCTAGCGATTTGTCTAGCCTCGGTCTGACGTTCCTCAGTAGCATTACAAATCGTATTACGAATAGAAATATTGTAACCTTTTTTACTTAAAATTTCAACTAATTCTTGAAATTTCTTATAATTAAAAGTCGTTTGTGATACTATAACTACATTTCTACTAGGGTCTAGCTTAATATTTTCAGCTTTTTCCTTAGTATCCACAATGAAAACCTCACCTGTTGCCCAGCCTTTAATGCCCTCAACTTCCGGGTGATTCTCATTACCAATAATAACTATTTGAGATCCCTTAGCGCTTTCTTCCTTTACAATTTTATGTATCTTTAAAACAAAAGGGCAAGTTGCATCTACAATTTCCGCTTTTGTTGCTCTAAGAGCGTCTTCAGTTTTCTTAGAAATACCATGAGATCTAGTAATAATAGTGGCTGTAGTTGGATTGATTATTTCACTAGCATCCTTAATTACCTTGACCCCATTTTTTTCTATATCTTCTACTACACAAGCATTATGTATAATTGGCCCATAGGTATAAACATTTTCCATGCCAAAACGATTATACACCATATCTACAGCTCTTTTAACCCCAAAACAAAAACCTGCTGATTTTGCCAATATAATTTTTGCCATATTTTATCCTTTCTTTAATCTAATCTGATTAAATTTATTTTTCTTTTCTTTGGTCAATTAAATTCTTAATATGAGCTACAACCTCTTCAATCGTCATATTAGAGCTATCTACTAAAACTGCATCCTCTGCCTGCTTTAGTGGAGAAATATCTCTGTGAGAATCCTGATAGTCTCTTTCTTCAATGTCCTTTTTTATAACCTCAAAGTTAGCATCCTCACCCTTTGCAATTAATTCATCATATCTTCTCTTAGCTCTTGCATCGCTTGTGGCAGTTAGGAATACCTTTAAAAATGCATCAGTTAATACTACGCTACCAATATCCCTGCCATCCATAATTACCGCATTCTTTCTTGCAAGCTCTCTTTGTAAGTCCACAAGCTTAGTTCTAACAGCACTATACTTAGAAGTCTTTGAAGCCATCTTGCCTGTAGCCTCTTCTCTAAGTAAATGTGTCACATTAGTTCCATTTAAAATAACCTGCTGTACTCCGTCTTTGTACTCGATATCGATGTTTACATTTTCACATGCCTTACTAACTGCTGCCTCATCATCAGGATTCACCTTATTCTCGTTAAAATAAATAGCCATAGCTCTATACATAGCGCCTGTATCCACGTAAATGTATGATAGCTCCTTTGCTAAAAGCTTTGCTATTGTACTTTTTCCTGCTCCTGCAGGTCCATCTATTGCTATTGAATTAGTCATATTATCTCCCTTTTACTTATTTATTGCTCTAACATATGTGAACCACAAGCATAGGCCATTGACCAAGCCATCTGTAAATTAAAACCACCTGTTAGGGCGTCTACATCCATAACCTCACCTACAAAATAAAGTCCTGAAACCTTCTTAGATTCAAGAGTCTTTGGATTGACCTCCTTACAATTAATACCCCCTTGAGTAATAATTGCCTCATTAAAGCCTCTAAGATTTGTTAGAGTTAAGTGGAAATTCTTTAAAACCTCAACAAGTCTTAGTCTTTCCTCTCTCTTTATCTCATTGACCTTCTTGTTTGGATCAATGCCTGTCATCTCAATGATTATAGGAATAATCTTCTTTGGAAGTAGCTTATCTAGTGAATTCTTAAAGGCCTTATTCTTTAAGTCGTCAAAATCTCTTAAGATTCTCTCATCTAGCTGCTCATTAGAAAGCGCAGGCTTTAAATCAATATAAAGGTCTAGATGCTTATCCTTTAAAATCTTAGCAATCTTACTACTTGCTGAAAGAATGATCGGACCACTTACACCAAAGTGAGTAAAAAGCATTTCTCCAAAGTCGGAATAAAGCTCTTTTTTACCGTCATATACGCTAGCTGTAACATTTTTTAAGCTAAGACCCATTAATCTATTAATAAAGTCTTCCTTTACCTGAATAGGCACTAAGGCAGGATAAAGGTTAGTTACATCAATGCCAAGCTCTCTTGCCCACTTATAGCCATCACCTGTAGAACCTGTCTGTGGATAGGAAATACCACCTGTGGCAACTACAATTCTGTCGGCATAAATAGTTTCTTCCTTGTCATTATTAATGTGCTTAAGCTTTACAGCTGAAACCTTACTATTATAGTTTTCATCTTTGTCTCCTAGTCCATTAGTTAAAATTTCAAGGACTTGGCAATTTAACATAATCTTAACTGAAAGGTGATTCAATTCATTTTCCAAAACCCTAATAACATCTGAAGAGTGGTCAGATTCTGGGAAAACTCTATTGCCTCTTTCCACCTTAATCTTTAGGCCAAGCTCATCTAAAAAGCCCATCATATCGTAATTAGAAAAGGCCGCAAGACTGCTATACATAAATTTCTCATTAGAAACTATAGCATTTCTTATATCGTCCTCATCCCCGGCATTAGTCACATTACATCTGCCCTTACCAGTAATAAAGACCTTCTTTCCTAATTTCTCATTCTTCTCGATTAAGGTTACATCTAATCCATATCTAGCGGCTGTAATGGCAGTCATCATACCTGCTGCCCCGCCACCAATTACTATTACATTACTCATATCAAAATTCCTTTTATTAAAGTTAATCAAGAATTCTAAATTATATCATGATTCTTACATCCTTTCCATTTTAAACTACAAACATGATTAAAACAATCCTTTACCAAAAGAAAAAAAATTGAACTCAATCTATTATGGAAATTAAATTAATTTCTGTTATAATATGGAGATATCGCAATTTAAAGCGTTAAAGTAAAAAAGAATTCCGGGAGTATTTTATGGAGAGAGAAAATTTTGGTACACGTCTTGGCTTCATCTTAGTAAGTGCAGGATGTGCAATTGGCATTGGTAATGTCTGGAAATTCCCATACGTTGCTGGCCAAAACGGCGGAGGTATTTTTGTTTTATTTTACCTCTTATTTTTATTTATTATGGGTGCGCCTATATTATCTATGGAACTAGCTATAGGTCGAGCTAGTAGAAAAGGTGTTATTAAGGCTTACAAATCCCTAGAACCTAAGAAGTCTAAGTGGCATATTCATGGCTACATTTGCATGCTTGGCTGCTTACTTCTTATGATGTATTACACAACAGTATCAGGTTGGATGTTAAACTATGCCTTTAAATTTGCCACAGGTCAGTTTGCAAAGGTAACTAATGATGGTGTTGAAAATGTATTTAATACTATGCTAAATAGCCCAACACAGATGCTTACCTTCATGGGGATTTCAGTAATAGTTGGTATTATAGTTTGTAGCTTTGGTTTACAAAACGGTATTGAGAAGATCACTAAAGTAATGATGTTATGCCTTATCGGTCTTATTATCATTTTAGCAATTCATAGCTTAACATTAACTAGCGCTAAGGAGGGCCTTAGTTTTTACCTTCTTCCTAATATTGAAAATGTAAAGACAGTGGGACTTGGAAAAGTGATTACTGCTGCCATGAATCAGAGCTTTTTCACCCTTTCAATAGGAGCTGCCTCAATGGAAATTTTTGGTAGCTATATGAGTAAAGATCATGGTCTTGCTGGCGAAGCCCTACGTATTAGTATCCTTGATACCTTTGTAGCCATTATGTCAGGTCTTATCATTTTCCCAGCATGCTTTTCATATAATGTTGAAACAACTGCAGGTCCATCCCTCATTTTTATTACTCTACCTAAGGTATTTATTAATATGCCTTATGGCAGAATTTGGGGAAGTTTATTCTTTATATTTATGACCTTTGCATCCCTTTCAACTGTAATTGCTGTTTTTGAAAATCTAATCGCCTCAGGCATGGAAAACCTTAATATTTCAAGAACTAAGTCCTCAGTAATTCATTTAATCATTTTACTAGTAACTTCAATTCCATGTGCCCTTTCCTTTAGCCTTTTAAAAAAAGTATCGCTAATTAAAGGCATGGGAATCCTTGATAGTGAAGATTTCTTAGTAAGTAACCTTATTCTTCCAATAGGTGCCCTTATAATCCTAATCTTTTGTGTTACAAAATGGGGCTGGGGCTTTAATAACTACCTTGAAGAAGCCAATACAGGTAAGGGAATTAAAATTCCAAAATGGACAAAATATTATTTTAGATTTGTACTACCAATACTAATTATTATAATTATTATTCAGGGCTTAGTATAAATCTTCGTTATTAAATATCACCTTTCAAGAAGGAAAACTAAAAGGAGCCTTAAAGGCTCCTTTAATTTTGTCAGTTTATTTAGTTTTATCAATAACGTCTGATTTAAAAGACTTTTCATCAATTACTTATCCATCTATTTATCAGACTTCATAAAGCGCATCTTACTTTCTTTAAGCTTTGCTCTATTAATAGACATCACTCTTATCTTCTTTTCTTCTTTATCCTTGTTCATACTGTTATTAATTTCATTAACAGTAGTCTTAATCTTATTATTACAATCCTCACAATATTTGCCTGTAAAGATCATACTTCCACATCGCTCGCATCTAAGAACAATGTCAGAATCCGGAGTAATTTCTAAGCGCTCTTCTCTAAGCCATTCCATTAACTGGTTATGGCTAACATCAAAAAGCTCCTTTAATTTCTTCTCTGTGGTTCCAGGATTATCCCATAAATAATCTTTTATCTGCCTTAGTAAATTCTCTTCATCTTCTCTACAATTAGGACACATATTATATTTATCAAAATAATCCTCAAACATACTATTACATTTACCACAAACCTTTATCATAATAAATTTCCTCAATAATACGTCTCAATCATCTATGTTTCCTAATTTAATAATAGCATATATTCGTTCGCTAACCAATATAAACTGTTAGAATATTTAGAACTGTAAATACTTATTAAACTCTTCTAATGCAGACTTTAATTCATCTACATCCCTTTCATTATAATCAGATACATAGAAAAATTCTGTCCAGCTACCAACGTCAATCTTCCATTCGTTATCAAGCTGTCTAGCCTTCATGTGCATTGCATTAAATCTATGATTTTCCATATAATCTGACATATCTGAAATAGCATCATCTACATTGTTAACTTCGGAAATAAATACTCTCTTACCATTACCATTTGAAAATTCTACTCTCATTATATTCACCTTTTTTCTTAAATTTTTATATGTAAACGTTTTCACAACTTACATATTAGTTGATATAATACAGTAGCAATATATAAATTACAAGTGACTTTACAAAAAATTAACAAAAAGGACAAGAAATTTACTCTTGCCCTTTCCTTAAAACTACATATTTACTTACTCTAGCGTAATTCTATAATTTATTTTTATAGCTATTCTTCAAATAAGCTTTCTGGTAAATACGAAAAGATGTATGTAACATCTGAATTTTCTACTTCTTCTCTTGAAAATGTAATTCCCCCAGAAGTTTCACAATCAAGGTAATATCCAGATAAATCATTGTAAATTACCTTATCTCCAGTTTCTAAATCTGCTTTATTTGCTTCTTTAGTCCCTTCTTCTGTTTGCTTGTATAAGGTATTATTATTTTTACTTTCATTAAGCGAATTAGTAGTTGCTTTAACAGCATATATACTCGTTAAGGATATAAAAACTGCCAGTAAAGAAACTACGCCTAATTTTATAAATTTCTTTCCCTTCATAAAAACCTCCAATATACTAGTTATTGATAATTTTCTTATACAATAGTCTTAAAGATTGCTACCCCCTTTCTCTATTTATAATAAAAATAATTTTATAAACACAATCTATATTAATAATATACATTTCTTTCAAATATATCAACATTTTCTTAACAAATATATAATTTAAAAATCATAAAAAGGAGCACTTATAAAAGTGCTCCTTCTAAACATCAGTATTTAATTACGATACTACACTGGATATGCCTTATTCTCACTATCCACCTTCTTAGAATCCACTTTTGATTCCTGAGCTTCTCTATACTTAAAGAATTCAGTAGCTACCTGTGGGAAGAGGGCGTAACTTAATACGTCTTCATCCTGTCTTGCATATTGCTTTACAATAGGGTCATTACGATACTTTTCAAGCTGTGGCTCAATTAAGTCTGCTGGTCTACAAGTAATTGGCTCCTTATCGCCAATAGCCTTCTTTTGAACCTCTTCATTAAATGGCTTAATTGTCTTACCAAATTCACCTGCTAATACCTTTTTTGACTCCTTAGTAATCATCTTATATCTTTCACCCTGTAGGACGTTTAGTACAGCCTGTGTACCTACAATCTGTGATGAAGGTGTAACAAGAGGTGGTTCACCATAATCCTTACGAACTCTTGGAATTTCCTCTAATACAGCCTGATACTTATCTTCTGCTCCAGCTTCCTTAAGCTGTGATACAAGGTTAGATAACATACCACCAGGTACCTGATAAAGTAAAGTCTTAATATTAACACCTAATACCTTAGTGTTCATAAGACCAGACTTAAGAGCTTCTTCTCTCATTGGCTGGAAGTAAGCAGCGATTTCTGCAAGTAACTTTTGATCTAATCCTGTATCATAAGGTGTTCCCTTAAAGGTTTCTACCATAACCTCAGTTGCTGGCTGGCTAGTACCCATTGAGAATGGTGACATAGCTGTATCAATAATATCAGCTCCAGCCTCAACTGACTTAAGATATGTCATTGAAGCTACACCTGAAGTATAATGAGTATGCATTTCAATAGGTAAATTTGAACCTGCCTTTAGAGCCTTAACAAGCTTTGTAGCCTCATATGGAACAAGCAAGCCTGCCATATCCTTTATACAGATAGAATCTGCACCCATCTCTTCAATAGCCTTGGCAGTCTTTTCCCAGTACTCTAGTGTATAAGCATCACCAAGGGTATATGAAAGAGCGATTTGAGCATGTGCCTTAGGATTTTCCTTCTTAACTAACTTAACTGCATTAACTGCTGTTTGTAAATTTCTTAAATCATTAAAGCAATCAAAAATTCTAATAATATCAATACCGTTAGCAATTGATTTTTGAACAAAATATTCAACTACATCATCAGCATAGTGATTATAACCTAAGATATTCTGTCCTCTAAAAAGCATCTGTAACTTAGTATTCTTAAAGCCATCTCTTAGCTTTCTTAGTCTTTCCCATGGATCTTCCTTTAAGAAACGAAGTGATGCATCAAATGTAGCACCGCCCCAACATTCTACTGCATGGTATCCAACCTTATCCATTTTATCTATAATTGGTAGCATCTGCTCTGTTGTCATTCTTGTTGCAATAAGTGACTGATGAGCATCTCTTAAGACTGTTTCTGTAATCTTAAGAGGCTTTTTAATTTCTTCTGCCATTTTTTATCCCTCCAATTTTAATATATGCCAAACATTGCCATAAAAGTTCCTGCTGCAACTGCTGTACCTATAACACCTGCTACATTAGGTCCCATAGCATGCATAAGTAAGAAGTTACTTGGATCTGCTTTTGCGCCTTCCTTTTGTGAAACTCTAGCTGCCATTGGAACTGCTGATACACCAGCTGAACCAATAAGTGGATTAACCTTGCCATGAGTAAAGAAGCACATTAACTTACCAAATAATACTCCTGCTGCCGTACCAAACATAAAGGCAATAAGGCCAAGACCAACAATCTTTAAAGTGTCAAGGTTTAAAAAGGCCTCTGCACTAGTTGTGGCACCAACTGATGTACCAAGAATAATTACAACAATATACATTAAAGCATTAGATGCTGTTTCAGATAACTGCTTTACAACACCTGATTCTCTAAATAAATTACCTAGCATTAACATACCAACAAGTGGTGCTGTTGTAGGCAAAATCATTACAACTACGATAGTTACAATAATTGGGAATAGAATCTTTTCAAGCTTAGATACAGGACGAAGCTGTTCCATCTTAATAGCTCTTTCCTTCTTAGTTGTAAGTAGTTTCATAATTGGTGGCTGAATAATAGGTACAAGTGACATATATGAATATGCTGCAACTGCAATTGGACCCATATATTTTGTCTGACCTAACTTACCTGCAAGGAAAATTGATGTAGGACCATCTGCGCCACCAATAATAGAAATTGCTGCTGCGGCCTTATCTGGGAATCCCATAAAGATAGCCATTATGTAAGCTGCAAAAATACCAAACTGGGCTGCAGCTCCAAGTAAGAAGCTCTTAGGATTAGCAATCAAAGGACCAAAATCTGTCATAGCACCAACTCCAAGGAAAATTAAAGAAGGTAAGATGCTCCATTCATCTAACAAATAAAAGTAATGTAATAAACCGCCTACGCCATTACTTGAATCCTCTATAGCAAGCATAATATCTGGATAGAGATTTACAAGTAACATACCAAAGGAAATTGGTACAAGTAGGAGAGGTTCATATTCTTTTTTTATAGCTAAATACATAAAAAACAACGCAACCAAAACCATTATGTAATTGCCCCATGTAAGTCCAAAGAAGGCTGTCTGGTGTACGAGGTTTCCTAGTGTGCTTATAATATAACTCATTGAAATCCCTCCAAGAAACTATTCTTAATTTAAAGAAGCTAATAACTGACCTGATTCAACTGACTCAGATGCAGCTACATTAACTGATGCAACTACGCCATCCTGTGGTGCCTGAATCTCATTCTCCATCTTCATAGCTTCAAGTACCATAAGTACATCACCCTTCTTTACTGAATCTCCAGCCTTAACATTAAGCTTTAAAATCTTACCAGGCATTGGTGCATTTACCTTAATAGCACCTGCTGCCCCTGTACTAGCTGGCTTAGCCACTGCCTTTGGAGCTGCTGCCTTAGTTGTACTAGCCTGACTAGCTGTGCTTACTCCTGCACCATTTTCTTCTACACTAACCTCATAAACATTACCATTAACTGTAATTGTATAATTCTTCATTAATCTAATCCTCCATATCTAGATTATTATTTTTTTTAAAATGTATCGCTATATTATCTTACTCGTCTAATAGAACGAACTACTAAGCCGTTTGAACTAGCCTCGCCCTCATAGGCAGCTATAGCTGCTGAAATAACTGCCACAAGCTCATAATCATCAACTAAGTTTTCTTCTGCTTCGGTATTAGTTACATTTTCATCTAAAGCCTTATTAGTTTCAGGAGCGACTTCTTTATTAGTCTTTCTATTCTGGAACTTATTAATGTACTTAAAGAGTGAAATAATAAAGGAAATAAATATTAATACAACAAATACTGTTCCCATACCGATTAAAGTATTCATTCCTGCCTTAGCCAACTTTTGAGCTGTAGTATATGTAGGATTAATAGCTGCACCTGAAACGTAGTAGTTTTCATCGATTGTAAACTCAAATACAACCTTGTCATTCTTCTCGTAAGCAGCCTCTACACTAATAACACATAAATCTCCAGTTTCTTCACTTACCTCAATATCAATAGAAGCTAAGTCTATAGACTTTAAAGCACCTAGCTCATCTCTTGTAGCATTCCAGCTATTATAGAGCTGAATTGTGGCATCATTAAAGCCATAGTAGTTAATTATATATCTTGTCTCTGTCTTGTCATAAAGTGTAATGTTATTATTAGCATCTTCAACTAAATCACTAGCACTTGTCTTATCTAGATACTCAAGGAAATCAACGACCCAAAGCTTAATAGAATTCTCGTAAGTATCAACAAATTGTTGCTTAGATTCTTGCTTTACATCAGTTGTATCTATTGTTTCATTACTATTAAAAGAACAAGCAGTTAAAGAGATACTAAAAAGCAACATACAAATTAATGATAGAACTCTTTTTAAATGTTTCTTATTCATAAAAGATTCTCCATTCTTTTAAATTGTGCCATGTTTTTTATCAGCTCTTAATTCTTGCTTTCCATAAAGCATTTCAATAGCTGCACATAAATATTGTCTTGTATATTCTGGAGCAATAATAGTATCTACATAGCCTCTCTTTGCAGCTGCAAGTACTGAATTGTTTGTCTCTTCAAATTCAGATACCTTATCTGCGATTTCCTTATTAGGATCTTCTGCCTTAGAGATTTCATCTGAGTAAATAATCTTTACTGCCTGATTTGAATCCATAGTACCTACTAAAACGCCTTCGTAAGCATATACAAAGTCAGCGCCAAGAGCCTTTGAATTCATAGCAATATAAGCACTTCCATAAGAATCACCAACTACTAAGTTAACCTTTGGTACATCTGCATTGGCAAATTCATAGGTAAGTCTAGCAACAGCTGCTGCCATCTCCTTTTCTGCCTCAAGACTTGCATCAAAGCCAGAAACATTAGTTAAAGTTACAATTGGAATTTCAAGGGCATTACAAAACTTAACAAAATCTGCTGCCTTCTTAGTACCATTAACTGTAAGGGCCTTGTTAAACTTAGCTGTCTCTTTTCCATTTTCATCATATAAAGAAAGTCTGTTAGCAACAGCACCTACCGTTACCCCATCAAGTCTAATAAAACCTGTAAACATCTCTGGTGCGTGGCACTTCTTTACTTCAATTAGGAAATTGTCATCTGAACTCTCAGCCAAAACTAGGGCTGGATCATTGACATTAGATAGAGCTGATGGACAAGTTCTATTTAAGTTATCGTTAGAAGAAATATCCACTAACTGTCCCTCTTCGTAATTAGCAGGTAAAATTGAAATTAAATCTCTAATTCCATTGGCAATCTCTTCTTCATTGCCAACAAAATCTACAACTCCTGCCTCAGCCTGGAACTTAGCAGATGCACTATCTAACTTCTCTTCGTAGTTGCCTGCTATAACGTTAGGGCTATTAACAAATAACTTTCCGCCATCCTCTAGCATAAATGTGAAATCTGAAAGCTTAGCAAGAATTGCTAAACCGCCGCCGCAATTACCATATACGGCTGTAATCTGTGGAATAATACCTGAGCACTCGCTCATCTTAGTATAAATTCTACCAAGACTATAAAGAGCATCCTGTGCCTCCTGTAATCTAATTCCTGCACAATCAAGTAATCCAATAACTGGAGCACCTGTCTTTAATGCTAAATTCATAAGATTGACAATCTTTCTTGCATGCATTTCCCCGACAGTACCATTAAGTACTGATGCATCCTGGCTATAAATGTAAACCGGATTGCCATTAATTGCTCCATAACCTGTGATAACACCGTCTGATGGAGCTTTCTTTTCCTGAATGTTAAAATCTGTAGATCTAGCAGTAACCAAACCACCAATTTCAACAAAGCTACTATCATCAAGAATTGATTGAATTCTTGATAATGCATTTGTAGTATTGCTCATTTTTCTAGCCTCCTCCAAATAATATGTTTAGTAAATGTATTACATAACTAAAATATATTTTATAATAAACTTGACCTAAAAACAAGACTTTTTGCACAAAGAAAAGCTAGATAAAATCTTAATTTTCATAAGATTTTACCTAGCTTTTGTTTTGATAATTTGTTATAGAAAAATTTGTATTTAATTTATCAATAGTTTGTCATAACCCCACCTACACTAACGCTTAGAGGTGTGGGATTTCTCCGACTGAATTAAAAATTAAGCATATAATTTCTCAATATACTTTTCAGAAATCTGATTTAGAAGTTCTTCATCATAATCACTGAATTCCTCATTAAGTAAATTTTTTACAAAATCTACTCTACTAAAAAATTTGATTTCTTCTGGAATACTATCATCCACTTCTTTATCAATATCCTCAATAAATACATTTTCCTCAAGATATTCATTAACCTTAGTAATTAATTCCTTCTCCTCTTTAGCTTCAAGCTTTAACTTCTTTGAATAAATTAAAGACCATACGCCAATTCCACAAAAGACTGCAAACATCAATATAAGGATTACATTAACCGTAATAAAAGAAGATGAATCTTTTTCTATAAGTTTAAACACTCCAAGATCATTTAATAAAACTACTATAAGACCTACAACTCCACAAAAAAGGAAAGTAAAAGCTGAAGATAAATTATCTTTATACTTTTCTTCCTTGCTATCATAAAGAGTTGGCTCTCTAAAAGCCTTTTGAGTATTTAATTCAGATATTTCCTCTTGTTTTTCCTCTTCTAGCTCTTTAGCTTCTTCTTTTTCTATCTTTTTTTCTTCCTCTGCCATTTTAACGTCTTCAAGTAATTTATCTTCAAGAACTTTTTTATAAATGTTATTAGCAAGCTCGTAGCTTGTTGGACTTACGTAAACTTCATATAGACCACTAATCTCATTAAACTCGTATTTACAATCAGAAATCTTAGAATATTCTAGAATCTCTACTAAACGACTTGCGCTATCTTCCTTTTCAAGATAGGCAAGTGCTTCGTATTCCTTAGCCTTATATGTGCTACCTGTTGAAATAACCAACTGTTCATTCTCAGATTGTTTTTTTAATTTTAAATCAAACATCTTAATTTACCTTTCATATAATTTTTACGTTTTAAATGTGATACTTCATTTAGAACAAACTATATTATAGCCTTTATTTGTGAAAAAATTAAGAAAATTATAAATTTTGTGAATTCTTTACGAACTATTTTAAAAAATACTTGCAAATAATTTTGTTTTCAAATAATATATCGAAAGTCAACTCGGGGGAGAAGAAAGGAAATACATATGCATAAAAAATTATTTTTAAGAAAAGCCAAGATAAGCTTTTGTCTTGCTTTGTCACTTTTATTTTTCTCGAGTAATCTCTTAGCATGTACTAGTGATAAAGACGAATCTCTTGATCATTCTACACAAACTGTTTATGAAGACGCTACATACTTTAGAAAAAACGTAGTATCTTTAAAAGCAGCAAATGTAGAATCTACATCCAGTGATGAAGATAATAACGAAGAAACTATTGAAGAAACCACAAGTTCAAATTCAAATAGCCAAACTCAAGCTGAAATCATTACAAGCACAATAGCCAGTGAAGCTTCAACTTCCTCATCATCTTCTAGTTCAACAAATTCACTTGCTTATAGAGCTAGTATTTCAAGCTTTACTTTTGATGAAGAAGCATATAATAACCTTGATCAAACAGCTAGTGCTTATATTGAAAACTTTAGTGTTATCAATCAAAATCCAGAGCTTCCAACAGGCTGCGAAGTTACTAGCTTAACTATGGTTTTAAATTACTACGGTTATGAAATAACAAACACAGAACTTGCAAGCAATTATTTAAACACAGGTTCACTTGGGTCTAATCCTTATGTAAATTTCGTAGGAAGTCCATTTTCTTCAAGTTCTTACGGTTGCTATTCACCAGTAATCGTAGATTGTGCCACAAGTTTTGGAGCAAATGCAATAAATATATCTTATTGTTCATATAGCGAATTACTTAATTATGTTTCGCAAGGTTATCCTGTAATTGTTTGGGGCACTATGGGTATGACCGCTACAAGATATGGTTCTTCAAGCTGGACAGATTCTGAAGGAAATACTGTAATTTGGCGTGGTAATGAACACTGTCTAGTTTTAGTAGGCTATGATGTTAGTGCTGATATTGCATACCTTGCTGATCCACTTACAGGAGCTATTGAAAGTTACAGTTTAAAAACATTTTTACAAAGATGGGTTGAACAAGATAGTCAGGCTGTGTTAGTTTATTAGTTGGAAAATATTTAGCAAAAGAGGACACTTTAATGCAAACTGACTACATAGACAAACTTTTAATAGTAACTGGCGGAAGTCTAGATATTGACTGGGCTAAATCCTTTTTAAAGGATAAAAATTACGACTATATTATTGCCGCTGATAGCGGTCTTTCACACATAAAGAATTTAGGTCTTGTGCCAAACTTTATTCTTGGAGACTATGACTCTGTAGACCCTGAGGTTTTAGAGTATTTTAAGGGTTTTGATATTAAGACTTATCCAAGAGAAAAGGACTACACTGACACTCACCTAGCTTTAATTACAGCAATTAAGCTATCTCCAAGACATATTACAATTCTTGGAGCCACAGGCAGCAGACTTGATCACAGCCTTACATCCATCGGAAATCTTAAGGCTTTGCTAGATTTAGATATAAGTGCTGAGATTGTGGACCCTCACAATAAGATTTATTTAGTGGCTGAGGGAGAAAAACACATCATTAGAAAATCAGAACAATACGGCGATTACGTCTCACTCCAGCCTTTAGGCGATAAGATGTTAATTAGCTTAGAAGGTTTTTACTATCCTCTTGAAAAGTGTGAGGTAAAGACAGGTCTTAGTCTTACTCAAAGTAATGAGATAAGTGCAGATGAAGGCGTGATTACAGTTCATGAAGGCATTGCCATTGTTGTGGAAGCTAGGGATTAGTGGGGAGTGTAATAAGACCGTAAATTAAAGGAAATAGATAATTGGAATTAAGGAAGCTTAGAGCTTTGAAACCTTGAGGGTTTTAAAAGCTCTAAGCTTTTTTAATTGCTGGGATGTGAGGTGTGGCGCTAGCGGGAGACTTTAGTAGGCCGTAGGTGTATAATTTGGGGGCGGTGGTGTGCCTTTTTGTGATGAATTTCCGGAGTTTAGCCACTAGTGGTAATCAGGGATTAGTGGGGAGTGACCAACTTATCAATATTAACTAAAAATAGCCACACACTAAATCTTTCAATTCTAATTTCTTTAGGCTCATTGTGCCTATAAATTGCAATATTGCGGGATTTAAGCACAATTTTTTTCTTCACTCTCCTATTATTATTTGAATCCTGTGCCCTAATTGCTGCTTGCTAGAAAAAAAGTCACAGGAAATTTTATAGCTGCCGGAAGTTTTTTAGATTTCTGTGCTTAAATAGGAAATTTTACTAATTTACAGGCACAATTCACTTCCTATAAGTCTCCTTGATTTCTTCCTATGAGCTCTATTATGTGCTTTTTCTCATGGTAATTAGGGTTTCTAGGCACATGGAGCCCGTAAGATTCTAAAAGAGGTCTCTGATAGGAGTTTTTTAGCATAGTGGCCTTTCCCACTTGCTTTATTTAATTTCTAGGAGAGGCCCCAAAAGGTTTTTTTCCAACTCAGAGGCCGCACTCACTTGCTTTCAACTCCCCTACTTCTCAAACAAAAAGAGGTGCGGCTTTCGCCACACCTCTCATATATAAATTGCGCCTACAATTATGATCTAGTTGTTTGATAAAAATTCGTGGATACCCTTTGCGCCTGCCTTACCAGCACCCATTGCAAGGATTACTGTAGCTGCGCCTGTTACGGCATCACCACCAGCATAAACAGCTGTCTTTGAAGTCTTACCTGTTTCTTCTTCGGCTACGATACATTTTCTCTTATTAATCTCAAGGCCCTTAGTTGTTGAAGAAATAAGTGGGTTTGGAGATGTACCAAGAGACATGATAACTGCATCTACATCCATCTCATATTCTGACCCTGGGATTTCGATTGGTCTTCTTCTGCCTGATTCATCTGGCTCGCCAAGTTCCATCTTAATAACCTTGATACCTGTTACATTACCCTTATCATCTGTAAGGATCTCTGTTGGGTTCTGTAATAAGTCAAAGATGATTCCCTCTTCCTTAGCATGATGTACTTCTTCAGCTCTTGCTGGAAGTTCTTCAAGGGAACGTCTATAAATTACATGTACTTCAGCGCCAAGTCTAAGAGCTGTTCTTGCAGCATCCATAGCAACGTTACCGCCACCAACTACTGCAACCTTCTTAAATCTAGCAATTGGAGTATCATATTCATCATCGAAAGCCTTCATTAAGTTACTTCTTGTAAGGTATTCGTTAGCTGAGAATACTTCGTTAGCATTTTCACCAGGGATACCCATAAATCTTGGAAGACCAGCACCGGAACCGATGTAAACTGCATCGAAGCCTTCATCGTTTAATAACTGATCAATTGTCATTGAACGACCAATAACTACGTTAGTTTCAATCTTAACGCCAAGCTTCTTAACATTCTCAACTTCTGCTGCCACAACAGTCTGCTTTGGTAAACGGAATTCTGGAATACCATAAACTAAAACGCCGCCGGCTTCATGAAGAGCTTCAAAAATTGTTACATCATAACCAAGCTTTGCAAGGTCACCAGCACATGTAAGGCCTGAAGGACCTGAACCAATAACAGCTACCTTCTTGCCGTTTTTCTTATCTGCACCCTTAGGTGTGATGCCATTTTCTCTAGCCCAGTCAGCTACAAATCTCTCTAACTTACCGATTGAAACTGACTCGCCCTTAATACCTCTTACACAAACGCCTTCGCACTGTGATTCCTGTGGGCAAACACGTCCACAAACAGCTGGAAGGGCAGAAGATTCACTAATTACGTTATAAGCTTCTGCAATATTGCCTTCCTTAACTTCTGCAATAAACTTAGGAATGTTAATTGATACAGGACAACCCTGGATACATCTAGCATTCTTACAGTTTAAGCATCTGCTTGCCTCAGCCTTAGCTTCTTCTAAATTATAGCCAAGACATACTTCATCAAAATTCTTATTTCTAACGTTAGGATCTTGCTCTCTAACTGGAACTTTCTTCATTACGTCCATATTTAACCTCCAATAATAGTGTTTCTATATCAATCTGACAAATTAGTCGTTACCGCAATTGCCACAGCCACCGTGGTGTGTATCACCCTCCTGAAGCTTAAGCATTGCTCTTCCTTCTTCTGTCTTATATGTCTGCTGTCTCTTCATTGCCTGATCAAAATCTACTAAATGGCCATCAAATTCTGGTCCATCAACACAAGCAAATTTAATCTCATCTCCAACCTGAAGACGACATGCGCCACACATACCTGTTCCATCTACCATAATTGGGTTCATAGAAACTATTGTAGGAATTCCTAATTCCTTTGTAAGGAGACATACGAATTTCATCATGATAAGTGGTCCAATAGCAATACATCTATCATACTTCTTACCCTGATTGTTAACTAAATCCTTTAATACGTCAGTACCCATACCTTTTCTAACATAGCTACCGTCATCTGTTGTGATGTATAAATTGTCCCCTGCAATTGCTCTTAACTCGTCCTCTAAGATGATTAAATCCTTATTCTTAGCACCAACGATAACATCACACTCAATACCATGAGCATATAACCACTTAACCTGTGGGAATACAGGCGCAGTACCAACACCACCTGCTACAAATACGATCTTCTTTTTCTTTAATTCTTCTAAATCTTCCTCAACCATTTCAGATGGGCGGCCAAGTGGACCTACAAAATCCTGGAAAGAATCTCCTGCCTTTAATTTAGCCATCTTCTCTGTAGATGCACCAACTGTCTGGAATACGATTGTAATTGTACCCTTTTCTCTATCGTAATCACAAATTGTAAGAGGTATTCTTTCTCCCTTCTCATCCATCTTTACAATTACGAACTGGCCAGGTTCACAATGGGATGCCACTCTTGGAGCTTCTACATCCATTAGATAAATCTTATCCGCTATATTTTCTGCCTTAAGAATCTTGTACATAATTTGTACCCCTTTCCTAAATTTTCTCATAATAAGCTCAATGGAAAGTTGATAAAACTTCTCATTTACTACCATTTATAATTTTAACTAATTGTTAAGTTTGTGTCAAATGAAATCAACTATTTTTTTGTTCCATTTTAATAAAAAACCTTTGTCTAGTTAGCAAACTTTTAAACAAAAAGACCATAAGAATTACCAAAGGTCAAACATTAATTAAATGTATGATTTAGTAAAACTCATGGTCTAATTTAAACTTTATTTGGCTTTACATTTTCAAAGGGAAAATGTCTCATTCTTTCAAAAGAAAATGTCTCATTCTTTCAAAAATCTTTCATGTCCTTTTTATTCAAAACTATTCTTACAAAACTAAAGTACGCTAGAACTATAGCTGCCTTCAGAGCCTGAAATAATGTAGACAGTACCATAATTAATAGAAACTCCGTAAGTGCCAATCACCTGTGAAGTCTGCTTGTCTATTAATTTGAAAATATACATAGATATGCTATCTACCTGTGTATTCGAAACATAGCTAAAGTCGGCAGCATTGCCATTGGCTAGCTTAGTTGAGGATGTAAGTACACCCTTATTTACTAGCTTGTCCTGTAAAAATGAAAGGCACTCCGCTCTAGTATATGAAGCACTGGCGCTTATCACGTAATTTCTCTTTGTCACTGAGCTTGTCTGCTCATGTTCGCTAACAATAATTGCTGAAACCACAATATTTCCAACTGGAAGCTCTACCTCATCAGTGTAGACAGTGCTTGAAGTTGTTGGTGTTGAGCCATCAAGTGTGTAGTAAGCTGTAGCGCCCTCTGGAATATTAGTTATAGAGAAAACCTGTCCCTGTGCATATGTGCCGGAACTTGGCGAAATATCTGGTGAATCTGGTTTTCCATATACTAAAATGTATTCAGCGCTGAAGGTATCACTTACAACTCCAATATTATCAACGGCAATTGCCTTAATTGTTGTAGTTCCTGTGCTTATCTTAATAGCTGTTCCGTCATATTGTGTGCTCTTAGTTGTAGGCTCACTGCCATCAACTGTGTAATAGATTGTAGTATTAGAATCTGAAGATTCAAGAGTTAGCTCAATGTCTTCATCATACTCACCAGCTTCTTTATTTGCTGTAGGTGCATTTACAATATAACTTTCTATATACTTCTTCATAGAAGTATCTTTATATTTATTAATAAGTTCTGTAAGAGATTCGCCATCCTCTAGCTTTGCATAAAGCTTTGCAAGGGCTGTAATCGCCTTATTATATTCATCATCATAAGATAAAATGTCTTTTAAAGTTTCAATGGCACTATCATAATCTTCAAGCTTATAATAGCACTCATAAAGAGCCATCTTAAGTTCAAGATTTGTCTTACCCTTTGATGTAAGGCTTGCTGTCTTTAAATAACTTGTGGCCTTAGAGTAATCACCATCATTATAGTATTCCATACCTTTATCGTAATTATAGCTATAGCTTTTCTTAGTAGAATTGTTATTAATAATTGCCACGCTAATAATTACAGCTAGTAAAATAACTACTGTTGCTGCAATCGCAATAATTGTATACTTAGTTTTCTTATCTAGCTTTTTCTTCTTATCCTCTGGCACAACTACTGTATCATCAGGATTAATTATCTTAGTATCATCCACATCATCAACTAACTTAATATCTGGCTGATACTTTAAGCTCTCCGTTTTACCTAAATCCATGTAAGCCCTAGCAACAGAAGTTTCCTCTGCTACCATCTTCTTAATAGAATCTTCTATCTCTTCATCAATTGATCTTTGATTGTTACTATCAAGGGCCTTTATATTATCAGCAATATTCTTGCCATTCTCACTCAAAATCTTATTTATCTCACCACTATTAATCTGCTTAGTGGCTTCTAAATCATTAATTTCTTCCCTTACCCTATTGTTGTTAATGACCTGTGTCTTAGCATTTAAGTCATTATCAAAATTCTTATTATTATTGTCTGACATAATAATTCCTCCAATGAATTTAACTTTTTAAGTTTAGCATAAATGGGGGATTTTCGCAAGACAGGGCGTAAAAAAAGGAGATGCGTGTGCAAGCATCTCCTTAAAAAATAAAAATATGAGGGGGAGATAGAAAGAATTAACTTTGCTATCTGTCTATTATACTAATTTTAAATTGTGTCTAAATTGTGTCCTTCAAATAAAGTATGCTTAAACTATCTAAAATTTGTTACACGAACTACACAATTTAGGGTTTTGTTGTCTACTATGGCCTTGATTGTACAAGTTCCTGCCTTTCTTGCAACAATTGTTCCATCATCATTTACTGTTGCAACTCTTGGGTTTGTACTTCTCCAAGTAACAGTATTGCCTTCATCATTTCCTATAACTGTTAAATAATAGCTATCGTACTGCTCTAAAGTTATAGAGGTTGAGCTAAGAGCTAGTGAGTGAACTGTACATTTCGCCTCAACTGATGATCCTTCACTCATTACGTAAACTTCTGCAGTTCCTGGTCCTACCGTTGTTATAAGGCCATTTTGATTAACTGTTACAATACCGGTATCTGATGAATACCAGCTATAGGCATCTGTATTTGTTACAGGTCTTACAATAACGCTTAGCTGTCTTGATTTACCATTTAACATATAAATGCTAGAGGAGTTAATCTTTAATGATGTTATATTTATTGGGGTTGTGACATAAACCCATGCTACGCCTTTTACGCCATTACCATCTGTTGAAGTAGCAGTGATTTTTACCTTACCTGCTGCCACACCAATAACTTCGCCTTGTTCATCTACTGTAGCAATACTTGTATCTGAACTTGTCCATGTAACATTTTGTACAGTTGCATTAGAAGGACTAATACCTGCTGACAAAATGACAGAGTCTCCCACTAAAATCCTTGAAGTAGAAGGGCTTACACTAATTCCCGTTACAGGATTTACCACATGTACCACACAACTTGCGCTAACGCTACTACCATCAATTGCCGTTGCTGTAATAGTTACATTTCCAGGACTAATAGCAGTTATATAGCCATTAGAATCCACACTACAATATGAATCATTAGATGAGGTCCAAGAAACCGTCTTTGTAGTGGCTGTGTCGGCCCCCACTGTGACATTGATTTTCTTCTTATCTCCTACGTTTATATAAAATTCGCTTTGATCTAAACTTACCGTTGATACATATTCAAATACTACGATGTTACAAGCCGCCGTAAGGGAGCATTCCTCTGTTGTAACCTCAATTACACAAGAGCCACCCGCCACTGCTGTAACTACGCCATTTTCATCTACTTTTGCTACTGATTCATCACTTGAAAGATAAGTAACTTTTTTATTTTCCGCATCAGTTGGTTCAATAGTTGGAATGATGGCGTACTTTGATCCTACCCATAATTCCTGATAAGATGAATTAAGTGTAATTCCAGTTACTGGCTGAGTTACAGTTACCTTACAGGTTGCATAAAGGCCTGTGTCGTCGTTGGTACATGTAATTGTAATGGCAGCGCCATCTGTTGCCTCTACGGCAGTTACCTTACCATCTGAATCTACAGTAACAAGATTTGAATTCGCACTTGTCCAAGTAAGTGTCTTATTATCTGCATTTTCAGGAAGGACTGTTGCATAAAGCCAGAATACCTGTCCCTTTCTTACTGTAATTTCTGTAGTAGTAAGTTCAATAGAAGTAATTGGCTGTTTTACATAAATTGCACAGGTTTCAACTAGGGCTGTTCCATCCGTTGACTGACAAAGGATTGTGGCACTACCACTAGCTACTGCTGTTACAACGCCCCTTTCATCTACAGTTGCAACACTCGTATTAGTAGAAGACCAGCTAACTTCTCTATTTGTTGCAGTCTGTGGAAGAACTGTGGCGGATATAGTTAAAGTATCTCCAATAGAGAGAATCTCATCTGTATGATTTAGAGTAATAGATTCCACAGGAATCGCAATTGTAATATTACACATAGCAAGATAACCACCCTCTACTGTCTGGCAGACAATAGTTACATTTCCTGAGGATACAAATGTTACTAAACCGTTCTCATCTACTGTTGCTACGCTAGTATTTGATGATGTCCAAGTTACATTTTTATTAACACCATCAGAATTAGAAGGTGTTACTGTTGCTACTAATTGATACTGTCCTACCGAAAGATTAGTAGACACACTAGTTGCATTAAGGCTAACGCCTGTTACTGCAACGGTTACATTAACAGTACAGCTTGCCATATAAAGGCCATCTTGTGAAATTACTGAAATAGTACATGTTCCACCCTTTACGCCGGTAATATCTGCTGTATAGCTAGTTCCTGTTACAGTTGCTACACTACTATCTGAAGTAAACCAATAAACTGTATTGTTAGTTGGGCTCTCCGGTGTAAATTCTAATTGCACTGTAGAGGTTGTGCCAATTGGAATATCTATAGTTGAAGGATTAATAGAAATGCCCTCAACTGGAGTTGTTACGTAAACTACGCAGGTGTCAGATTTAATGACGCCATTAATATTTTGAATAACCTTAATATGAGTCGTTCCGGCAGAGGCACCTGTTACTGTAAATGTAAGACCATCATCGGATTGTACTACTGTTACAATATCACCTGTAGGCACAACCCCTGCATCATTTGCCTGATTGGTGATTGTATAAGTAATATCCTCCTTAGTTACTTCATTAGTTACTAAGGCCTTTAAATCAAAGGAATCCCCTATATTTAAAGTGGCTGTTGTGGTACTTAGTCCAAAATCGTCAATTACTGTAATTGTATATAATAACTGATAGGTCTGATTATAGGTTGTATATAACTCATCCTGAGTCCTTGTAGCATAAATAATTGCAGTTCCAGCGCCCGTTGCTGTTACAAGTCCTGTAGAGGCATCTACCTGAAGCACAGAGGTATTTGAAGTAGACCAGGTTACCTCACTTGACACACCACTAGTATATAGCTGTAGTTGATCCTCCACATTTAAAGTAGTAGTCTCTTCTCCTTGCTTCTTAAAAGGAACAACAATATTTACTGTGTCATAAGTAAGCCAGGTACTATTTCCATTTACATCAGTAACCGTTACACCTGCAGAAAGCTTAGTAACTCCTGCTGCCACGCCACAAACATCTCCTGCAGTAACTGTTGCAATGCTTGTATCATCAATTTTATATTCCACCCCAGAACTTGTAGGTGTTGTTACATTTGAAGGCACAGTCTCATAAGTAAAGCTCTCAAAATCAGTATCATCTAAAATCATATACTTCTGACCAGAACTTAAAGTTTGAATATAGTGTCCTTGGCTATTAGCATAAGTAGAACCTTCTAGGAATTTCACTTCACCCACACAAGTAAAGTTTTTAGATAGTGCCTCCACGCCCTCTCCATCAGTAGTTCTTGCAGTAATTACAGTTTTACCACCACCCACTACTTTAAGGCTTGCTGAATTATAAGTTGAAGATACTAGTTCTACTATTCCGTCACTTGTCACATTTCCACTAGTATCATAAGTTGTTGATATAAATAAAGGATTAGAAGTTGAAGTATTACTTGTAATAGTAATAATATCGCCAATTTCATAGTAGTTTTCATTTGTAACATCTGTACCGCCTCGAGTAACATAAAATTCTACTTCTATAGGTACATTTACAGAGGCAGAAGCGGATTTAACAACAGTATCTGTGGCAATGCTACCATTTTCATCATAAGTCCTTGAATGATAAGAAACTGTTACTGTTGCTTTACCTGCACTAGCTCCATAAAGAGTTGGTCTAATAGTTTTTTCTACTGTATTCACGTAGTCGCCATCATCATCTACTAAAGCAACTACTCCAGAATTAGAACTAGTCCAAACAAGTCTATTAACGCTTGCTAGACCATTAAGAGAGGAATCTGTTGCATCTACATAATTGTCATCTGTTCCTGAAAATGTAGATGTATATAGGGCAGTTGAAGTTGATCCTTCAGTTATAGAGAGAGTAGACACATTTAATGAGAGATTTACACTTGTATCACCAATTGCAATGTAGATTGCTCCCCACACTAAAACTACAGCTAACATTGCTCCTATTGTTAGCTTCCATTTCATTCTAAGTCTCATAAACTTCTTCATACTACCTCCTAACTAGATGGTTAAATCCCTTACCCCTTCTAATAAAAATCTATATTCTAAGTTAAATATCATGCATAAATAAAGTGGCTTTTTATCCACTTCATATAAGTTATCGGCTAAATTTTAGGAAAGTTAACCCCTGGTTTAGATTTATTTTTATGAAAATGTTAAAAGACTTGGAAGTCTTATTCTTTGTGTTTGGCAATACATTTTCCTTAAATGCATAAAAAAAAGGGCATCTATAAAGATGCCCTAAAAAACACTCAAAAAGTGTTAAATTATCTCTGAACTCTAGCGCCAGCGCCACCCATGATAGCTTCAACTTCCTTCTTAGAAGCCATTGTTGTATCACCAGGTGTTGTCATAGCTAATGCACCGTGAGCTGCACCGTAGTTAACAGCTGTTTCTGCATCACCTGTTGTCATAAGACCATAGATAAGACCTGAAGCGAATGAATCACCGCCACCAACTCTATCCATGATTTCAAGACCGTCATACTGCTTAGCCTTGTAGATTTCTCCACCAGCCCAGCAAAGTGCTGACCAATCGTTAACTGTAGCTGTCTTAACTGTTCTAAGTGTTGTAGCTACTGCCTTGAAGTTAGGATATGTCTTAACTGCTTCGTTGATCATCTTCTTGTAACCTTCGATGTTAAGAGACTTAAGGTTAGCGTCGTTACCTTCGATTTCGAAACCTAAGCAAGCTGTGAAGTCTTCTTCGTTACCGATCATAACATCAACATACTTAGCGATTTCCTTGTTAACTTCCTGAGCCTTCTCTAAGCCACCGATAGCTGACCACATAGATGGACGGTAGTTAAGATCGTAAGATACGATTGTACCATACTTCTTAGCTGTCTTGATTGCAGCAAGTACAGTTTCACATGACTGCTCTGATAATGCAGCATAGATACCGCCTGTATGTAACCAACGAACACCAAGTGTACCAAAGATATAATCAAAATCAAAATCCTCTGGCTTAGCCTGAGAAATAGCTGTGTTAGCTCTATCTGAACAACCTACAGCACCACGGATACCAAATCCTCTTTCTGTAAAGTTGATACCGTTACGGCAAAGACGACCGATACCATCAGTCTTCTTCCAGCAGATAAGTGATGTATCAACGCCACCCTGAAGGATGAAGTCTTCCATAAGCTTACCAACTTCGTTATCTGCGAAAGCTGTTAATACAGCTGTCTTAAGGCCAAAACATCTACGAAGACCACGTACTACGTTATATTCTCCGCCGCCTTCCCATGCTCTAAAGTTTCTTGCTGTACGGATACGACCTTCACCTGGATCAAGACGAAGCATTACTTCACCTAATGAAACAGCGTCAAATGCGCATTCTTCAGCTGGTCTTAAATTAAGTTCCATTATTAATTACCTCCCAAAGATTTATAAATACTAAAAGATTTTACCACAAACAAGTTTAATTATCTAGAGTTTTTTAGCAATTTATGAACATACTGTAAAAATTATAAATTTTCGCAATAAAAAATTAATATTTAGCCCTTCTTTTGTTTGACAAAAAATGGCTAGAAACCTATAATTTATGGGGTTAATTTAGTTTTATTAACCATAAATTGCGTTTTAAAACGAGAGGAGATTATTATGAATAAGGTTATTGAAGAACTTGGTCTTATTGGTATCGTTCCAGTTATTGCACTTGACGATGCTAAGGATGCCAAGCCACTTGCAAAGGCTTTAATTGATGGTGGACTTCCATGTGCAGAAGTTACATTCAGAACTGAAGCTGCAGAAGAATCTATTAAGATCATGGCTAAGGAATTCCCAGAAATGATCGTTGGTGCTGGTACAGTACTTACACCAGAGCAGGCTGATAGAGCTATGAACGCTGGTGCTAAGTTTATCGTATCTCCAGGTCTTAATCCTAAGGTTGTTAAGCACTGTATCGATAAGGGATATCCTATCATCCCAGGTACAAGCAATCCTTCAGATGTTGAAGTTGCTATTGAACTTGGCTTAGATGTTGTTAAATTCTTCCCTGCTGAAGCTGCAGGTGGTCTTGCTATGATTAAGGCTATGTCAGCTCCATATACACAGATGAAGTTTATGCCAACAGGTGGTATTAACGCTTCTAACTTAAAGTCTTACCTTGACTTTAAGAAGATCGTTTGCTGCGGTGGTTCTTGGATGGTTAAGAAGGACTTAGTTGCTGCTGGTAACTTCGAAGAAATCACAAGACTTACACGTGAAGCTGTTGATACAATGCTTGACTTAAAGATTAAGCATGTTGGTGTTAATATGCCAAACGAAGAAGAGGCATTTGAACTTGCTGATACATTTAAGAAGGTATTTAACTTCGAACCTAAGAACGGCAATAGCTCAATCTTCTCAGATACAGCATTTGAAATCATGAAGAAGCCAGGTCGTGGTACTCATGGTCATATTGCTATTTCTACAAACTACATGGATAGAGCTGTTTACCACTTAGAAAAGAGAGGCTTTAAGTTTGAAGAAGCTTCTAGAGTTGTTAAGGACGGCGTATTTAAGGCTATTTACCTTGAAGGTGAATTTGGCGGATACGCAATTCATCTTGCAACAAAGTAATTTATTATTTTTGTAAAAATGTTATCTAGGCCCATTGATTACTAGGTAAATTTAATACATAAAAAAGCTTGTGAATTATATTTATCATAATTCACAAGCTTTTTCTTTTTTATAAGCTTTTTTCTTATTATTAGATTCGTGGTGCTCGCATAAGGTGCGGCCTTGCCGCTAGCTCGCACACTGTCGTGAAGTGCTCGCATTAGATGCGGCCTTGCCGCTGGCTCGCACACTTTCGTGAGGTGCTCGCATGAGATGCGGCCTAGGCCGCTAGCTCGCACACTGTCATGAAGTGCTCGCATTGGATGCGGCCTAGGCCGCTAGCTCGCACACTGTCATGAAGTGCTCGCATTGGATGCGGCCTAGGCCGCTGGCTCGCACACGTGTAGCAATTGTAAACAATTGCTACATATTAAGCAGCGTTTTGCTCGCTCTTTGTATCTGTTTCGCTCTTTGTCTTAATTAAAGTCTTAAGGCAAGTTACTAATACTAATACGCCAAGTACAATAAGGAAAGCAGCTACAATAAGCTGTAAACCATTTACAAGGAAAGTTCCCTTTCCATTAACAAAGCTTTCAATATTTCCCTTTACATTTAAAATGATTGCGCTAAATGTTACTGCAAACATAATAAGCATTGGAGGAAGTAACATCTTATGCTTTCTTCCTGTAGCCTTTAAGAATACTGCAATACCAATAAGTACTAAAGCAGCTAACATCTGATTTGCAGAACCAAAGAGAGCCCATACATTTTCATAACCACCAAGGCAAAGCAAATAACCAACTACAAGTGTAATTACTGTTGCAAAATACTGGTTAGTACAAATCTTTTCAAGCACTGACTTATTCTCATTCTCTGTCTGGAATAATTCCTGGAATGCCATACGTCCAATTCTTGCAACTGAGTCAAGACTTGTAAGAGCAAGAGCTGAAACGCACATTGTCATAAATACATTTGCAACGGTATTAGGAATTCCAAACTTTTCAAGGAAGCCTGCAACACCTGCAGAGAAAATCTGGAATGGTGTAAGGCCTGCTGGAACGCCACCATTTACTGCTACTGCACCTACGATAATAAGTGAAATAACACCAAGTAGTGTTTCAAGAATCATAGCGCCATAACCTACAAAGAGCGTATCCTTTTCATTAGATACTGTCTTTGAAGAAGTTCCTGAAGATACAAGGCTGTGGAAACCTGAAACAGCGCCACAAGCAATAGTTACAAAAAGTGTAGGGAATAAATAGCTTACAGATCCCGATGCTGAAGTAACTGTAAAGCCATTAAAGCTATTAAGATTCATGCTAGGATGTGCAATAATTACACCAACGAATGCTGATAGAACCATTGCTACTAACATAAATGTTGTAAGATAATCTCTTGGCTGCATGAGTAACCACATTGGCATTACTGCTGCCGCAAAAAGATATACCATAATTACTAAATTCCACTGACTTGCATTAAGGTAAATTGGTAACTGCATACCTACTGCAAACATTGCAACTACAAGTACAACAGCAATAACTGACTTTACTGCTTCTTGTCTTATTTTTACAAATTTATTAAAGATACCAAAGGCAATAGCCACAAAGATAAATAGCATTGAAATTGTAGCTGCAGAAGCACCGTTGAAGTTTTTAACAGTTCCTTCTGTAGTTGTCTTAAAGCCATTAAATGTAGATGATACCATTGATGTAAATGCTGCAATTACAAGTAATGTAAAGAGCCATTCAAATAATGAGAAGAATCTTCTACCTACTTTTCCAATATATTTTTCAATAATAAGTCCAATTGACTTACCCTCATTTTTTACTGATGCATAAAGTGCACCAAAATCTTGTACTGCACCAAAGAAGATTCCTCCTACTAGTAGCCAAATTAGTACTGGAACCCATCCAAACATTGCAGCAAGTATTGGTCCCTGCACAGGGCCTGCTCCTGCGATTGATGAAAATTGATGTGCAAAAACTGTTAACTTTGAAGATGGTACGTAATCTTTTCCGTCTTCATACTCATATGCAGGTGTTTTTTTCTTAGGATCAATGCCCCACTTCTTTGCAAGGAATCTACCATAAAGAGTATAACCAAGCAAAAGAGCAACAACTGCAATAGCTAGAATTACTAGACTGTTCATATACATTTTCCTCCCTTATATTCTCCACTTCTTAAATATCACAAGACACACAGCAATAAATTAAGTAAAGTGTTTCGTTGTATGACAACTCCCTAATATTGTCATACAAGTTATTAATAAGGTTACGACTTTATCGCTTTAAAGTCAAGAACTTTTTTATTTTTTATTATTACAGTTAATAAAAATCTTTTTTATTTAACATCATTATTGTTAATACTAAGAAAACTATTATTATAACGAAATCTATCAAAATAAAAGAATTAAATTCCAAACCTGATTTCAAAAATAGATTTGATCTTGTTAGCATTGTGGCATTTGCTATAAATAAATAAGTACAATTAAACATAGAGAACACATAAATAGAGAAAGTTGCTATTAATGCTACAATTTCATTTACTGTAATAACTAAAAATATCTGTATCATCATAATTGCTAATGATGTTAAAAAAGAACATAATAGAAGTAAATAAATATCTATATATCTAGTATTATAATAATCTAATTTTAAAATTGACATGTCTGCAATTTCATTATAATCAAAGTTAAATTTGGTTATAAACATAGTCACAACCAATACCATAAAATAATAAAGTAATAGATTTATAAATGAAATAATTAACTTGCTAAATAGCCATTTCTTCTTTGAACCAATTTTTAAGACAATATTATTGTCATTTTTTCCATCGAAAATGCAATAAGTCATAACACTCATATAAACAAAATAAATCAAATAACTAATAGGAAGCTCTACGTTTTTGCTAAAAATCAAAAAGCTTTTACTCGCTCCAGAAAAGATATATAATATAATATCTAGTACTCCAACCCCTTTAAAACTCTCTGGATAAAATACCATCATATATGAAGTCACTTTCATCTTCATATAATATGCAGCCATAATTATTAAAATCAAAAAAAGGATATACTTATCCTTTCTTTTATTCATCTGAACTATTTCGTATTTTACCAAAGTTAACATCTAATCACCTCTAAGTAATCACTATATTTTTTATTTAAATAAAATTTTTCCTATTTATAAAAATTTTTACTATTAAAAAAACTATAGAAATAAATGCAATTTCAACAAATATTTTTTGTAAATATATATCTTTTTTTAATATTTCATAATAATAATCACCATTTGAGCTCTTTATTCCTAAATCCGACAATCCATAAAATTTAGCTGCAAAATTCACACCAATTAATCCACAAAATCCAAAAAGGCACACATATGATACTACGGTCGATATTAACCATCTAACTGCATTTGCAACTATTACCAACAAAAATATCTGAAGCAAATTTATTACAATAAAAACTACAACATTTACAATATTCAATTTAGGACAAACTGTAGTATTTAGTTTTTCAAAACAGGTAATTCCTAAATAACTGTGTTTTAAAAATGCATCTCCAGATAGTTTAGAATAATTACTATTTATTCCATTAAAAACAATACTGAATAAAAAGCTTATGAATATATCGAATAAAAATGAAAAAAGACATAATGATAATATTTTTCTAGACTCCTCTAGCCAAATTTCGAATCTATCTTTTCTTCTTATTATTATATTAATATTATTATCTTGATTTAATTCTTCAATAAAATACCAATATACCATCATTGGTATTAATCCAAGAATTAGAAATCTGTTAACAGACCAAGTAAAAATTCCATCAATAAGACAACTATTAACTTCATTTACTTTTTCATCAATAAAGAACCTAAATAAGGCATTTATTGTAATAAATACTGTTAAAGACAATATAAATAGAATTCTTTTTTTCATTTTATAAACATCCTTTTATTAAAAACACACTTTTAATTATAAAAATCTTTCTTAGCATAAATTAAAGAATTTATCATTAATATAAATAATGCTATTACCGCAGTAAATATCATTATATGTACCTTATTACTTAAAAGATAAAAGCTATAATCTCCATTTCCAACAAAACCGTTTTTAGATAATGATGATAAAACTAACCCTGCAGCTATAATATAAATCACTAAGACAATAATCTTATTTTTAATCGTTAAATACAAAAAATGTATAAGATTTATTTCTAGAAGCATCAACATTAAAGCTAATGTTATGAGAACAATTAAATTAAATAAACTTGTTCCTTTTAAAATTACGATTCCATTTTTTATAAAAAAGTAACTATCTTTTAAATTATAATTAATCATATTTTCGCTATTAAAGTAACCAAAAATTAATGACTCTATCATCACAACACACATATATAATAGCATTAAAATATAGCTGTTAATCATATTATTAGCCATTAGATCTAGTCTCGACACTGTCCTAACTAATATCAAATAGCATTCTTTTTTTTGAATATAATTAAGTATTATTATCCCTAAAACTGTCGGATATATTATAAGAGTATTGGTTAATGTTAAATTACCAATGATTAAGAAATCTATTCCAGATATCTTTACTCCTATATTATGGGTTTTTATCCAATTATTTAATATATGATCTGCATATAAACTATTGATGATTGAAAAAAAGAGACTTGCTAAAAAAACACATATTAATTCTTTTTTATTTAACTCAATAAAACTCTTTATTTTCGTCATTTAATTATTAATCAATTCTCCTTCACTTATATTTATTATTTCATCTGACAACTTTTCTAATTCCTCTTTCTCATGGCATGATATAATAATTATTCTCTTATCGTTTTTATATTCCTTTATAATTTTTTCAACCATCAATACACTCTTTTCATCTAGTGCGTTAAATGGTTCATCTAAAATTAATAATTCTGGGTTTTCCATTATCGCACAGGCAATTCCTAGTTTCTGCTTCATTCCTAAAGAATAGCTTTTAAATTTCCTCGTATCATTAGGATCTAATCCTACTTTTATTAGAGTTTGTTTAATATCTTCATCAGATATAATTCCTTTTAGGCTTGCAATCATTTTTAAATTTTTTAAACCCGTATAACTATTAACAAAAGCGGGATATTCTAATAGCAAGCCTACACTTTCTGGAAATGATATATCTTTTCCCAATTTTTTATCATCTATTAATACCTCACCTTTTGTAGGTAAAATCAATCCGCAAACTAATCTCATCAGCATTGTCTTTCCACTACCATTTACACCCTTTAAGCCATATATTTTGCCACTTTCAAACTCCAAATTAATATGTTTTAAAACTTCTCTTTGTTTTATCTTCTTACTAACATTATTAATAGTTATTTTCATATTTAAACTCTCCTATTTCTTTTTATTATTTAAAGTCATTCTTTGATTTCTCCCCAATTTAGTAACTTCTAAAACAAAGTTTTCATTTTTTTCATTAGTAATATAAACCAATTCTACCTCTCTTGTCTCTTTTGGTTTATACTCAGCTAAATAATCATCAGAATTTAGAAAACCACTATAATAATTATTAACTTTGATACCTTGTTTATTCAAACTTGTTAATACAGAAAAATTACTGTTAATATTCATCTTTTGCACTTCCTCTGTTAAATTGCTTATCTCTAAGTCAACTACTAGTACTTTATAATCATTAGAGGGATCATAAGTTACAATATAATCATAATTAGAATCATTTTTTAGATTCATATTATAAATTACATTGTATTTTTCTTCTTCTAATTCGATGTTTTCATTTTCTAATTTTTGTTTCCATTCTTCTTTTGAATAAATATTATACTCCTTCAGCCTTAAGCTGAAATTTTTTAAATCAAATATTTCATCTTCGTCTATTATTTTAATATCAGCTGCCGGATAAGCTATATTTACATATGCAATTCTTGCAATAACCAAGAAGCAAATAATAACAACTATTATCTTCAATACCTTTTTCATACTAAATTACATCCCTTCTAATTCTAAAGAAAAACAAAACATCAAATAAGAAAAGAACTATTATTTGTAGCAAGTAAAACAAAAGATTTTCATATCTTAGATTAATTATGTTTGTAGCAAGTAATAATGATGTATCATATCGATTAAATCCAAATGAAATAATAACGTGTTCTGAAAAATAAATAATAAATGGTACAAGCAAAAGCATATATTTGTTTTCCTCAAAATAAACAAAGGATAATGCCAAACATGTTATCAAACCGTATACTACAAAGTAAATCAAAAAATATAGCATTAGATAAACAACTATATTTTGATAATAAAGATTGCTAAAAAGGTTGTACTCTTTTACCGGGTAAAACTGTGTTGATCTTACTGGTAGACCAAATGGAAGTGCCATACTGCATATAATTAGGTTTATAAATAAAGGAAGAGTTGCTATTGTCCCACCAGATATAAACAACGTAATAAACTTAGAAACGTAATACTTTCCTTTACCTATCTTAATAATATATTGATTAATTAATCCGCTACTTTTATCCTCTATATATGTAATGCCATATGGGATTATGCATAAAAGAGGAAGAATTATTAACCATAAAAAATAGAATTTGCTTGAAGCACCATAATTAGGCATCCATATTTCTATCGCAACATCACTATAATCGCATTTTTCTATTATATAACTAGCATCCAAATCTCCATTCATATATAAAAACCAGTTCTTTGCTATTTTAAATCCTGGAGTCGTAAAAAAAGAGCCTATTGCAAAAATAGTGCTTACAAATACTACAATATAAAACTTTGTATTTATAAACGCTCTTTTTAATTCTATTTTCATAATCCCTCTCATAATAAGCCTCCCTATTATCTACTTCTGTTTATATAAATAAATCTTGTAATTAGAATTAGCACGTTCACCAAAAAGTCTATTTTCTAATACCCACTCTCCAATACTAAAATTATAATCTCCACCTCTATAAGCCATTACAGCTTGCAATTTGACAGTTTCATTAGCTTTCAATAATATTTCTCCGTAATAATATTTACCATTAAATTTCATACTTTCCTTAATATCTTTCCTATAAAAATATGGCCTATTATCTTCAAAATTATATGCTATCAAAGAATAACGATCTAATTCAGTACCTTCCAAATAATGCACAACATCATTAAATGGTAATACATATAATCTATCTTTATCATAAAGATTTGTTATTTCAATGTTAACCAACATAAACTTATCATAATCCGAGATATCAACCCACTTTTCATCTATTTTCCCATCATAACTATCCACTATCTCATAATCTGTTATATTAATTCTAACTGGATAGTACTTATAATCCGAATAGCCTTTTTCCTCCGGGCTTTCTAAGCTATAACAAACATAAACATCTTCCCCCATTAGTTTTTCTTGATAAGCCTTATAGTTTTTTTCTCCCATATCTTTCACAGGATCGCTATAATAATCAACAATCGAATTATTATTATCCAAGTTTAGTTCAATGTTTTCTTGATTTATCTCATTCACATTTGAATCTTCCTTAAAATACTTTTCAAAAGTATTAAATACAAAAACTAATACAGAAATAATTAAGATAATTATTAATGATATTCTAACTATTTTATTCATACCAACCTCTATAAATATAAATTCTGGCTAATTATTTTAATTAGATATATAAATCCCTTTTAAAGTAACAAGTGCATCATCAACCGCTTGTGCTTTAATACCTGCATATTTATATCTATTTTCATACACATAATTAATCATTTTATCTGTGTACTCGCCTTTTCCTAATCTATAAACATGTCCATCTGAACAATCTACTGGACTTTTAGGAAATCTTGTATTTGCTCCCATTGCTCTAAAATCAAGTTTTGAAAGCGAATCATTATCACTAGAAACATATACTTCCATATAATCATCTGTAATTTTTTCATCAAACATTTCACAAAAATCCTGATCTTCACCATAATAACCATGCGTTGTTACTTCAAAGCCAACAATATGATAACTTGCATTAACATAGTTTGTTATCATTATCATTAAAGAAAAAACTAACATGAATAATATGATATTTTTTATTCTTCGTGTCATAAAAAACCTCCTATACATTAGCCAGAATTTATCTATAAAAAAAATATCATATTTTTCTTTTAACATTCTCAATATGTAAAAAACATCCTCTTTCATGTAATTTTTTACATATTTAGATATCCTCCATATAAATCCTAGTAGTAAATTTATCACTATATCTTTCTACTGACATTGAACCATTGTATTTTTTTACGGTGTAGTATACATTTTTCAGACCAATTCCATGTTCAATACTATTCTTTTTACTGGTTTTAAAAAAATGTAAATCTGATTCTTTTAATAAATCATAAGTAAAGTCATTCGATATTACACAACTGTTTTTTACTTCTATATATATCAAACCCATTTGATATCTAATTATAATATCTATAGCTGGTTTCTCACATTCAATAGAAGCCGTGATGGCATTGTCTAACAAATTAGCCAAAATAATAACAAAATCAAAGGAATTAATATTCAAATCATTAGGTATAATTACTTCATAATTAAAATCAATATCATTCTCCTTCATAATCGATAATTTACTGTTTATTATCATATCTATTTCTAGATTACCAGTGTCTAGATAGGAATTATTACAATCAACAATAGCGTCTATATTATTCAAATATTTTTTTAATTTATCATTATCTCCTGCTAATTTTTTTATAATCAACAAATGATTATTTAAATCATGTTTTACAGATTTTAAATAACTATTAGATTTCTTTATATCATCTAATTGTCTTCTATAACTTTTTAGATTATCATTCAATAAACTAATATCATTTTTTCTAAGTTCTTTTTTATGCAAAAGATAAAAAATAAAATATGAAAATAGTAAAAGAATAAATAAAATAGTTTTTTCTTGTGATTGATTAATTATTTTTGTATCAATAAAAAACGCAGAAGATATTACTATAACTGATGTTATCACAAAAGAAAAACACTCATAAGAATTATATTTTTCTGATTGAATATAAATAATAATTTTTAACAAAGCATACTCAATAATTACTATATAAAGATAATAAAAAGTATCTATAGTCATGCCATTTATAACAAATACAACAATATGAATTAAAGTAAAATATATAGCATACAATACGATTTTTTTCCAATAATCTCTCAAATACTTATAATCCTGAATACTTAGTATTATTAATACAAATACGCTTGCAATTACCATCATTGCAAGCTTTCTATAATAAAGAATTACATTTAACCCGATAACAATAGTTGTAAATATTCTTAAAAAATCTCTCTTTATATCTAATCTTAAATTAAAGGAAAACTCTAGGATTTCATATAAAATATTAAATTGTACTAAGAAGAATAATAGATTTAAAGATAATTCATAAAACATAATTTTTTTACTTCATCCTTTCTGCTTCTACTTACTGGTAATACTTCATTATTCAAAAGAATTATTTCGTTTGATTTAACTCTGCTAATATAAACCGCATTAACAATAAATGATTGATGAATCCTAAAAAAATTATATTTATCCAATTCATTTTCAATTCTTTTCAAGTTATCATAAAATTCATAATTTTCATCTTTTGTATGAATTACTATTTTTCTTGCTTCGCTTGAAAAATACATAATGCTACTCAAAGCAATTTTAAAATTCATAGAATTAAAACTGTATTCAAAAATTCTATGATTATTATTAATTAATCTTTCAGCAATTTCTATAACTGATGATAGTTTTTCTTTTGTAATAGGTTTTATAATAAAATCCATCGGTCTAAGTTTAAAAAGTTCAAGAGCATATTGAGTCTCTGAAGAAATAAACACAAGCTGACATGCATCATCTTTTAAAATATCCCTAATAAATTTTCCAATTTCTAGTCCTGTATGATCTGGCATACAAATATCCAAACATATTAAATCATACTTCTCCCCATTCTTTAATTCACTTATTAATTCAGAAGCTTCTGTAAAATAATCTATATCATATATATCATTTAACTTTAGTTTCAATTGTTCCATTATTGAACTAAATTCATCTATAAATGATCTTTCATCATCACACACAGCTAGTCTCATCTAAGTCCCCCATATTAAACTAATATATATATTTTAATTATCGCAAATATATTTTATAAATTCAAGCATTTATAAAAAAAGCTATCAAGATTCAAATTACAAATCTTGATAGCTTTTTATATCATATTAAATTTTAAAGTATTTTTTAATTATAATGTAACACCCTGCTTAAAGATAGCGAAGTCATGGAAGCCTTCTTCTTCAGCCTTTACCTTCTTACCAGAGGCAACATCTAATACATACTGGAATAATTCCTTAGATACTGTTTCCATTGGAACATCATCAGCTACGATTCTTCCGCAGTTAAAGTCAATCCAGTTGCTCTTCTTATTAGCAAGTCTTGAATTTGTTGCAATCTTTACAGTAGGAACTGGTGATGCAAATGGTGTACCACGTCCTGTTGTAAATAATACGATCTGAGCACCTGAAGCTGCAAGAGCTGTTGCTGCAACTAAATCGTTACCTGGAGCTGATAAAAGGTTAAGGCCCTTAGTATTAACTGGTTCACCATAAGCTAATACACCCTTTACAAGTGAAGAACCAGACTTCTGTGTACAACCAAGTGACTTATCCTCAAGTGTTGTAATACCACCATCCTTATTTCCTGGAGATGGATTCTCATAAATTTCCTGACCGTTCTTAATGAAGTATTCCTTAAAATCGTTAATTAAGTGTACAGTCTTATTAAAGAGTTCTTCATTCTCGCAACGATTCATAAGAATTGTTTCAGCACCAAACATTTCTGGGACTTCTGTAAGGATAGTTGTACCACCCTTAGCAACTAACATATCTGAGAACTGACCTACTGTAGGGTTAGCTGTAATACCTGATAAACCATCAGAACCACCACACTTCATACCAATGATAAGTTCCTTAGCATCAACCTTTTCTCTCTTAAACTGAGAAGCATAAGCCATAAGTTCATCTAAGATTCTATCAGCATCATCCTGCTCATAGTCTACATCCTGAACCTGTAAGAACTTAACTCTCTCAGGATTATATTCACCGATATAGTTCTTTAAAACTTCAATTCTTGAGTTCTCGCAACCAAGACCAAGTACTAATACAGCACCTGCGTTTGGATGGTTAATTAAATCAGCAAGTACAGTTCTTGTATTCTCCTGATCTTCTGTAACCTGAGAACATCCATATGGATGAGTAAATGCTACGACTTCATCTACACCTTCTGGCTTACGAAGCTTAGCCTTAGCTTCAATTGCTCTAGCAATTGAATTTACACAACCTACAGTTGGAATAATCCATACTTCATTTCTTACACCAACCTTGCCATTCTCTCTAACATAACCGTCAAAATATGCCTTTTCTTCATCAAACTTATCAACCTGTCCTGTTGGTTCATACTTATATTCAAGTAATTCTCCAAGACCTGTCTTTAAGTTATGTGTATGAATCCATGCACCTACTTCAACATCAGCCTGAGCAATACCGATTCTGAAACCATACTTAATTACAGAATCTCCCTTCTTAACAGGCTTAATAGCAAATTTATGTCCCTGTGGAATATCTTCAACTGTTGTAATATTTTCACCAGCAACATTTACAGTTGTTCCCTTAGCGATTGGCTTTAAGGCAACACAGACATTATCGTCTTTATTAATCTTAATAAAATCCTGCATAATATCCTCCCTTTAAATAATTTATATTCTCTCTTTTTTTCTTTAAATAAGAGCGGATGAGTACTATCACCCGCTCTTTTATATTATTATATAATATTTATTCTCACAATACTAAAAGTATAACTTTTTGCTAAATTAAGCATTAACTAAATCAGTAACAACTGCTCTCATGCCTCTGTTTCTGATGTCATCAATGTAGTTAGTAATAGCTTCTTCAAGACCAGCAACCTTAGTTAAATCTTCTCCGCCAAAGAATGCTGTGTTAGAAAGGTAAGCATGTGTAAATTCTGCTGCAGACTTAGCTGAGTTTTCCTTGAAGAAATCAAGAACAGCCTTGTCATCACGGATGTTATACTTCTCACCGTTTCTATCGCCCTGTAATACAATACCACCATTGAATTCAGCTTCAGTCTGTGATGTATAGAAGCTCATAAGTGCTGCGATAGAGAATGTTAAGTACTTAGGTAACTTATTGAACTTATTAACATAACCTAAGAATGAAGGTAAACATCTAGCTTCCCACTTAGATACTGAGTTAAGTGAGATATCAAGTAACTGATGCTTTACAAATGGGTTAAGGAATCTATCGATAACAGCCTTTGTAAATTCTTCACAGTCTTCCTTAGATAATGAAAGTGTAGGAATAACTTCGTTATAAAGAGTTTCTTCCATGTACTTTCTGATTGTAGGATCGTCCATAGACTCTCTTACGATATTGTTACCAGCAAGGAATGAAGCAAGTACGAAGCTTGTATGAGAACCATTTAAGATTCTAACCTTTCTTTCCTTGTATGGATGATGATCCTTTGTGAATACTACGTTAAGTCCAGCTTCTTCAAATGGAAGTTCCTTCTTTAACTGATCAAGTGTGATATTAGTATCAGCTTCAACAACCCATAAACCGAATGTTTCAGCTCTATCGATTAACTGATCTTCATAACCCCACTCCTTGCAAAGTGCTTCAGCATCTTCTCTTGGGTAACCAGGAACGATTCTATCTACAAGTGTAGGACAGAATGAACAGCATTCGTTAACCCATGTCTTAAATCCATCTTCTAACTTCCAAAGATCGATAAACTGCATAATGCACTTCTTTAATTCTATACCGTTATCGGCAATAAGTTCACATGGAAGAAGGATAAGACCCTTATCAGCAGCTCCATTAAACTTCTTATATCTTTCAAATAATAACTTTGTTAACTTACCAGGATATGTCTTAGGAGGGCAAGCATTGAAATCATCTGTAGCGTCAAATACAATACCAGCTTCTGTTGTGTTAGAAACGATGAATCTAAGTGTTTCGCTTGTTCCATATTCCATAAACTTCTCATAGTCTTCAATAGCTGCAACTGCATCTACTACTGAAGTAATCTGACGAGTAATTTCCTTAGGCTGACCATTCTCATAACCTCTTAACTGAAGTGTATACTGGCACTCCTGATCATGGAATCTGTCAAGGTTTCCGAATTCAATAGGCTTAACAATAACAACACCACCGTTGAAATCTGTCTTCTCGTTAGTAACATCGAAGATATAGTCTACGAATGCTCTAAGGAAGTTTCCTTCACCAAACTGCATAACCTTAACAGGTCTGTCAACTGCATGTGTAATACTCTTATTTAATCTTTGCATCATAAATCTCCTTCTTTTTATGGGAACAGTCCCATTTTTGCCCCTAAATACGGCTTACTTTAGATATAATATCATTGTGATTTGCAATTATCAACAGTATTTTCAATTGATATTAAATTAACAAAAATTTTTACATTTAACTACTTATTTTTAAGTATACCTTTTAGTAAATTTGTTCAAAAATATCTTGTATTTTGTATTTTTATTGGCTTTTTCGTTGGTAAACCTTGATTTTTGTTCTGTAGTTTTGTATCTTTAAAGAAGTGCTGTAAACGAAACATTTTTACAGAGGATTTCTTATTATATTTTAGGAGGACTATGGATTATGAAACAATTCATGGATAAAGACTTTTTATTATCTACACCAACAGCTCAGCATCTTTTCCACGATTTCGCTGACAAGATGCCTATCGTTGATTATCACTGTCATATCAACCCTAGAGAAATTGCTGAAGATAGAAAATTCGAGAACATCACACAGGTTTGGCTTGGTGGTGACCACTATAAGTGGAGACAGATGCGTACTAACGGCGTAGATGAGAAATATATCACAGGAGATGCAAGCGACCGCGAAAAGTTCCAGAAGTGGGCAGAAACACTTGAGCTTGCTATCGGTAACCCACTTTACCACTGGTCTCATTTAGAGCTTCAGAGATATTTTGGTTACACTGGTGTATTAAATGGTGATACAGCTGAAGAAGTTTGGAACATTTGTAATGCTAAGTTACAGGAATCTTCAATGACTGTACGTGGACTTATTCGTCAGTCTAACGTTAAGTTAATCTGTACAACAGATGACCCTATCGATACTCTTGAATGGCATAAGGTTATCGCTGAAGATCCTACATGTAGCGATATTAAGGTTTTACCAGCTTGGAGACCTGATAAGGCTATGAACATTGAAAAGCCAGAATATCTTGATTACATGGCTAGCTTATCAGAAAGATCTGGTATTAAGGTTAACTCATTCAAGACATTAGTAGAAGCATTAAAGGATAGAATGGCATTCTTTGATTCTATGGGATGCTGCGTATCTGATCACGCTCTTGAATACGTTATGTACAAGCCTTATACAGACGCTGAAATCGAAGAAATCTTTGCTAAGAGATTTGCAGGCAATGAATTAACTGATCTTGAAAGAGATAAGTTTAAGACAGCCTTCATGGTTACTCTTGCTAAGGAATACAATAGACTTGGTTGGGTTATGCAGTTACATTACGGTACAATCCGTGATAACAACAAGTTAAGATACTCTCAGTTAGGACCAGATACAGGTTATGATTGCATCAACTCTTATGACTGCTCAGCAGAAATGGCTGCATTCTTAAATGCACTTTCAGCTACAGAAGAGCTTCCTAAGACAATCATCTACTCACTTAACCCTAACATGAACGCTATTATCGGTACAGTTATTGGATGCTTCCAGGATTCAACAGCTGCTGGTAAGATTCAGCAGGGTTCTGCTTGGTGGTTCAATGATCACAAGGTTGGTATGATGAACCAGATGACATCACTTGCTAACTTAAGCCTTCTTGGTAACTTCATCGGTATGCTTACAGATTCAAGAAGTTTCTTATCTTACACAAGACATGAATACTTCAGAAGAATTATGTGTGAACTTATTGGTGGATGGGTTGAGAATGGTGAATACCCAGCAGATGATAAGTCTCTTAAGAAGATTGTTGAAGGTATCTCATACAATAACGCTGTTAGATACTTTGGTTTTGACAGATTCATTAAGTAATTATCAATTAGATTTTACTAATAACTATAATAAGGGAAACGAATTTTTCGTTTCCCTTATTTCTTGCCTATTTGTCAGATTTATTTTTTATGGAAAGATCTAATCTAAGATTAATCCAAATAAAAAATAAGATGAATCATAGTATTAACTATAATTCATCTTATCTATATTCTTATTATCTTTCTTTTAAAGCTCGCATCAAATTACGTTTAGCTGGACTAAAATATCCATTCTTACTAGCCTTCATTTTCTCTGTGTAGACCTTTTCTTTATTAAGAACGTATCTTTGATAGCTATCCTTATTTATAAGCAATTGGCAACCATATATAACCTTCTTGTCATCAAGAACTGTCTTTCTAACAATTCTTCCAACAATATCAATCATATCATAATCGTCTTTAAAACGAAGCTTAACGGGCATATCCACTGCATCAATTAAATTTCTAGAGGCCGCAAAAGAAAAACCAGTCTGGCTTATATCCTTAACAACCACATCAAAATTACTCTTATTGATTCCTAGCTGAATATTACCTTTAACACCTAAGAAAATTCTCTCAGCTGCTCTTCTATTAACCTTCTTACCTCTTTTTAAAGCTGTCACTTGGTATGCTAAACGACCGTTATGTCGTGTCATTTTCACCAAAACATCAGTAAACATATATGGTGCTTCACCAGCTGGGCATGCCATTATATCTATTCTTATATTAGGACTTGAACTAAGCTTTACAGCCTTTCCATCCATCCTTATAGCATCAATAAGTACCTTATCATTTAAAACACTAACAACTTTAGAATGGAATTGTAGTTCTTCGCTTTTTTGTTTAACTATAATATTAAGATTAGTATTAATCTTAAGCTCTGTAAAAATCATTATACAACAACAACTCCTTATTATTATTTCTCTCCCGTTGTTATTAAATGACTTATATTATAGAAAGCAAATTAGCAATTATTCTTCATCTTCTTCTGGTTCATTCCAGTTGTGATATACGTTCTGTACATCATCCTCTTCATCAAGAAGCTTAAGAATAATTCTCATCTTCTTTAAATCCTCATCTGTTGTTAAATCTACTGTTGTCTGAGGAATCATTGTAACTTCTGCAGAAGACATCTTAATGTCTGCATCTGAAAGTGCTGTTGAAACTGCATCAAAATCTTCTGGTGCTGTTAAAATTTCAAAGTACTCTTCTTCTTCAACTAAATCATCTGCGCCTGCATCTAATACGATTTCCATTAAATCATCTGCAGTCTTATCATAATCTTCCTTAAGAACAATAATCTGTCCCTTGTTATCAAACATGAAAGATACACAACCTGGTGTACCAACATTTCCGCCGCCCTTTGTGAAAGCATTACGAATGTTTGAAGCAGCTCTATTACGGTTATCTGTTAAAGCTTCAACGATAATAGCTGTACCGTTAGGGCCATAACCTTCATAAGTAACAGATTCGAAGTTTGACATATCTGTAGAAGCAGCCTTCTTTACAGCTCTATCAATTGTATCATTAGGCATGTTAGCTGCCTTACACTTTGTAATAACCTGTCTTAACTTGCTATTATTATTAGGATCTGGACCGCCCTCTTTAACTGCGACCATAATTTCCTTACCAAGTCTAGTAAAAATCTTACCCTTAGCAGCATCATTTGCAGCCTTCTTATGGGCAATGTTTGCAAATTTTGAATGTCCTGACATATATATTATAACTCCTTTAAAAATAACTTTGTAGCATTTATAAATAATAACAAAACAAGCCAACTTTAAGCATAATCTAAATTAAAGATTAGCCTTAATCTTAGCGATCATTTCATCATATTTGTCATCTGTTAAGAATGTCTTTTGTGGGTTCATTTCAAATGTACCACCCCATTCAAATTCATCCTTATACTTAGGTGTTAAATGGAAATGAAGGTGATGACCTGTATCACCATAAGCACCGTAATTTACCTTGTCTGGGTTGAATGCCTTCATAATAGCACGTGCTACTCTAGCAACATCCTCAAAATAAGCAGCTCTTTCCTCAGCTGTAAGTTCGTTCATATCACCTACATGCTTCTTATGAGCAACGATACATCTACCTGGATGTGACTGTTCTTTAAATAAATAAACCTTTGATGTCTCTAATTCACAAATCTTAATACCGAACTTTGCAACAAGTTCACCCTCAACGCAATATGCGCAATTATTATCTATCATAATAATTCTCCATTCTTAATATTAGTCTCTTTACACAAACTTAAGGAATGCCTTAATTGCAGACATTCCTTAAAATTATTCTAGTCAAATTAAATCAGTTAAATTACTGAGCATCCTTAATTGAGAAGCTAAGTCTTCCTAACTTATCCTTACCCATGCACTTACACTTAACCTGATCACCAAGTGTAAGAACATCTTCAACCATGTTAACTCTTTCATTAGAAATCTTAGAAATATGAACAAGGCCTTCCTTACCAGGAGCGAATTCAACGAATGCACCAAATTCCTTAATGCTTACAACCTTACCTTCATAGATTGCACCTTCCTTGAAGTCCTCAACGATAGTCTTAATATACTTCATAGCCTTATCCATACCAGCCTGCTCTACGCCACAAACTGAAACAAAGCCGTCATCTGTAATATCAATCTTAACGCCACATTCATCGATGATTGCGTTAATAACCTTACCACGCTGACCAACAACTTCACCAATCTTAGCTGGATCAATCTGAGTCTGGATAATCTTTGGAGCATATTCTCCAACAGTCTTTCTAGGTTCAGCAATAGCAGGCTTCATACATGTATCCATAATGAAGAGTCTAGCTTCTCTAGTTCTTCTAATAGCTTCTTCAACGATTGGACGTGTAAGACCATGAATCTTAATATCCATCTGAATAGCTGTAATACCTTCTGTTGTACCTGTTACCTTAAAGTCCATATCACCGAAGAAATCTTCAAGACCCTGGATATCAGTAAGTACTACATAATCATCATCTGTATCTCCTGTAACTAAACCACAAGAAATACCAGCTACCATAGCCTTAAGAGGTACACCTGCTGCCATAAGTGACATACAGCTTGCACATGTTGATGCCATTGATGTAGAACCATTTGATTCAAATGTTTCAGAAACGGCACGAATAGCATATGGGAACTCTGTCTCAGATGGAAGAACTGGAATTAAAGCTCTTTCAGCTAAGGCACCATGTCCAATTTCTCTACGTCCTGGACCTCTAGATGGCTTTGTCTCACCAACTGAGTATGAAGGGAAATTGTAATGGTGAATATATCTCTTTGTTGTAACATTCTCATCAAGACCATCAACCTTCTGAGCTTCTGATAATGGAGCTAATGTAACAACGTCACAAATCTGTGTCTGTCCTCTAGTAAACATAGCAGAACCATGAACTCTAGGAATAATATCAACTTCTGCAGCAAGAGGTCTGATCTGGTTGATTGCACGACCATCAGGTCTCTTGTGATCCTTTAAGATCATCTTACGAACAGTCTTCTTCTCATACTGGTAAACTGCTTCACCAAGTACTGCTAACCATTCTTCATTTTCAGCAAAAGCTTCCTTTAACTTTTCTGTGATAGCATCAACATTCTTCTCTCTTGTCTGCTTATCATCAGTAAATACTGCAACTTCCATCTCTTCTGGAGTTACAATCTTCTTCATTTCATCAAACATTTCCTGAGGAACTGCGCATGAAACATAAGTATGCTTTTCCTTACCAACCTCTGCAACAATCTTATCGATAAATGCAATGATTGTCTGGTTAATATCATGAGCCATGTAAATAGCTTCAATCATCTTCTCTTCTGGAACTACATTAGCACCAGCTTCGATCATAATAACCTTCTGCTTTGTTGAAGCAACTGTTAACTGAAGGTCGCCTTCCTGCCACTGAGCCTGTGTAGGGTTAACAACAAATTCACCGTCAATTAAACCGATCTGAGTTGTAGCACAAGGACCATCAAATGGAATATCTGAAATTGATGTAGCAATTGCAGAACCAAGCATAGCTAAAAGCTCTGGTCTACATTCTGTATCAACAGACATTACCATGTTGTTTAATGTAACATCATTACGGTAATCCTTAGGGAAAAGAGGTCTCATAGGTCTATCAATTACTCTTGAAGTAAGAATAGCATTCTCTGAAGCCTTACCCTCTCTCTTATTGAAGCCGCCTGGAATCTTACCAGCTGCATACATCTTCTCTTCATATTCTACAGAAAGTGGGAAGAAATCAATTCCCTCTCTTGGTTCCTTTGACGCAGTTGCTGTAGATAAGACAACTGTATCACCGTAGTGCATTAATGCTGCACCATTAGCCTGAGCTGCAACACGGCCAATATCAACTCTAAGTGTACGGCCAGCAAGCTCTAAAGTATACTGCTTAAACATATAATCTCCTATCCGCCCTATGGGCTTAAATAATTGGTAAATAATCTAGGCCAAAGCCCTACCATATGAGCAAATAGGTGCCGAAACAACTAAAAAGCTCATTAAAAATGTCTTAATAAGCTTTTCAGTGGTCTCGGAATAACCTAATTGCACATACACATAAACATTATTATTATACAACAATTAAACACTCTTTACCATATTATAATTTAAGAATTTAATGAAAAGAAGTTTCAATTCTTAAATTCCTAGTGAAAAATTGGCGTATAAAAAGGAGCGAAGATAAACTCCGCCCCCTAAAAAAAGCATTATAAATTACTTTCTTAAGCCTAAACGCTCGATAAGGTTTCTGTAACCTTCAATATCATTCTTCTTAAGGTAAGCAAGTAAAGCTCTTCTCTTACCAACCATCTTTAAAAGACCTCTTCTTGAATGATGATCCTTCTGGTTAACCTTTAAATGTTCTGTTAATTCAGCAATTCTTTCTGTTAAGATTGCGATCTGAACTTCTGGAGATCCTGTATCACCAGGCTGTCTTCCGTAAGCTGCAATAATTTCTGCTTTCTTTTCCTTAGATATCATACTTGTATCCTCCTTTAATTTAAACGCCAACAACTAAGCAATAGGTCGGAGTTTCCGATTCCTGAGTTGTGGCTAGTACCTTGGTATATTACCATACCATTACTATCTTTGCAAGTTAATTTACTAAACTAGCTTAATTTATTAAGAACATATTTTTAGCAAATTCTTTATCCGCTTCCATTTGCTTTTTTAAGCTATCTACGCTGTCAAATTTAATTTCTGCTCTTAAAAAATGCATCAACATAACTTCTATCTTCTTACCATAAACATCTTCATTGAAGTCAAAAATATTAGTCTCTACGCTAATCTCCATACTGTCATTAACAGTAGGTCTAGTTCCTAGATTAGTTACGCCAAAATATTCATTTCCATCGATTAATATCTTAGAGGCATAAACCCCTTTAGGTGGTAATAGTTTTGACTCTGTTGGATATATATTAACTGTTGGCATTTCAATAGTTCTGCCTAGTTGTTTTCCAAATGATACAACTCCTGTAATAGAAAAAGGTCTATTAAGAAGCACATTTACTGTTTCCATATGACCAAGGGCTAGCTCTTCTCTAATATAAGTGCTACTAACTTCCTGTCCTTGATACTTCTCCTTTTCAACAATAATTGTTTCAAAACCAAGCTCGTCACCAAGCTCCTTTAAAAGATTAACATCACCGCTTCTTCCTTTGCCAAAGCCATAATCAGTACCTACCACGACTACCTTAGCTCTTAAGTCATCTACGATAATCTTTTTTACAAACTCCCTAGCATCCATATTCATAAATTCCTTTGTAAATGGATACTCGACCAAGCAGTCTATGCCTAACTTATCACAGATTGCTTTTCTTTCAGAATTTGTTGTAAGAAAATGCTGATTTCTTTGTGGCAATAAACTTAATGGAATACTATCAAAAGTAAATAAAACTGAGAGTAGATCTTCTTCTTTAGCTTTTTCTTTAACTAAATTAATGAGCTTTCTATGCCCAATATGCAATCCATCAAACTTACCAAGTGTAACTGCACTCGCCTTAGGCAATCTCACGTCAGTTAGCCCATTTATATATTCCATTACTGGCCACACCTCCCTTTTTTATATTATTCATTAGCATCATAAAACATCTGAATTGGAGTTAAAAGACCTTCACAAACTCTGTAAACTCCTACAAAAATGCCATTTGAATCATAGAGACGAAGCTTGTCTCCCTCAACAAAATCAATTCCTTCAAACTGCTTTATAAATTGCTCTTTATATTCTAAATCTATCTTATTACCGTTATGTAATAACTTGTCCCCTTCTACTGTAACCTCTAACTTAGGGTATTGTGGAAACATATCATCAATAGCCTTCACAACACTCTCAAATTCACCCTTTAAAACTAGAGCTGATATCTGATTAAGAGTTAATGTATCATCAATGCAAAACTGACCGACTCTCTTTCTTGTAAGCTTATACATGCAAGCGCCGCAACCAAGCTTATTACCAATATCCTCGCATAAAGTTCTAATATAAGTTCCCTTAGAACATTCTACAGTCATAGTAACAAACTTTTGCTTACCTTCTAAGTCAATATCATTGACATGTAAGCTCTTAATTACGACCTTTCTAGCCTTTCTTTCCACTTCAATTCCACTTCTTGCGTAGTCATAAAGCTTCTTTCCCTTGACCTTAAGTGCTGAATACATCGGTGGAACCTGCATATATTCACCAATAAAACTTTCGCAAGCCTCAAGAACATCAGCCTCAGTAAGATTAACCTCACTAGACTTTAACACATTTCCTGAAATATCTGCAGTATCAGTGATTGTACCAAGAAGCATTACAGCCTCATAAGTCTTATCCCAATCTGTAATCATGCTACAAATCTTTGTGCCCTTTCCAAGACAAACCGGTAAAACACCTACTGCGTCAGGATCTAGAGTTCCTGTGTGTCCAATTTTCTTAAATTTTAAAATGCCCCTCAGCTTAGCTACCACATCATGGGATGTAAAGCCTTGCTCCTTGTATACATTAATAATCCCATTCATAATATCAATCCCTAACTTAAATTATGATAATTGCTTTACTTGCTCTTCAATAAGAGCACCAATCTGATTAATGATGCCATGAACTGTGCCCTTAATACTAAAGCCAGCAGCTCTAACATGACCGCCACCATCAAATTTAGCAGCAATCTTTGCCACATCTATAATTTTTTTTGAACGAAGAGAAACCTTATATTCGCCCTCGCCAATTTCATACATAAAGATGGCCACTTCAACGCCCTCTGTAAGTCTTAATTGTTCAACAATTCCACCTAGACTCTTACCATCAACTCCGTAAAAGTCCATAATCTCTCTTGAGATACTTGAGAAAATGCATTTACCATCGTAAAATAACACACTTTCAAGTAATGCTCTACCTAGAATCTGGTTTTGAATATAAGTCTTTGCATAGAAGCTATTGTCAATGATGTCTGAGTAATCAATACCCTTTTCCATACATTTTCCAGCAATAGCCATTGTCTGCTTAGATGTGCAGCTATACTTAAACACACCTGTATCATGAATAATACCAGTGTAGATGCATGTTGCCACATCCTTATCAATTTTTTCCTCATCAAGAGTTGTATATAAAACCTCGCTTGTAGAACTCCAGTCTGGCTCAACTAAGTTTACATCAGCAAAATCCTTATTACTAATATGATGATCTAAACAAATTGTCTTTTTTGCATTACAAAAAAGCTCTGCAAAAGGCTCAATTCTATCAAGCGAACTACAATCAAGTACTACAAATGCGTCACAAACAAGATTAACATCTGTCTCTTGTCTAATTTCATCTATTCTAGGAATGTAGTTAAACTCATCACCTGGCTTTTGTAAGAAAATTCTTACATCTAAATCAGGTCTATTTACTTTTAGGAAATTATAAAGTCCCATAGTAGAACCAACGCAGTCGCCATCTGGTCGTACATGTCCGGTAATTCCAACTATTTTCGCGTCTTTTAATTCATCTAAAATATTCATAAATAACCTCCTATTAGCAACTACTAATCTTCCTTGTGTGACTCTGCATCTGCCTTAGTAACATCATCTATTAATTTAGACATCTTAACACCATATTCAATTGACTGGTCAATTACAAACTTAATTTCTGGTGTATTTCTTAAATTAACTGTTCTAGCAAGCTGACGTCTAATATAGCCTTCAGCGCTAACAAGACCAGCTAGAGTATCTTTTTGTGACTGCTCATCACCAAGGACACTAATATATGCCTTGCATGTTTTTAAATCAGGAGCTACATCAACTGAAACTACTGATGTCATTGGATTAATTCTTGGATCCTTAATATCTTTTCTAATGATATTGCTTAATTCTCTTAAGACCTCTGAATTAATTCTAATATTCTTCGAACTATTCTTTCTCATAGCAATTCCTCTTTTTTGCAAATGTATCATAAACATTCACTATAATCAAGATAGAAAGCCCCTAAATTTAGAGGCTTTCTTATATATAAGTTACATTTATTATCTTGGTATTTCAACCATAATACTTGCTTCGATTTCATCGCCTTCTCTAATGTCATTAAAGTTTTCAAGTACGATACCACATTCAGTACCAGCCTTAACTTCCTTAACTTCATCCTTGAAGTGCTTAAGTGAAGCAATTGGTCCTTCGTAAATCTTTTCGCCTTCTCTTGTAAGTCTTACAGTAGATTCTCTTGTGATTCTACCCTCTGTTACTAATGTACCAGCAATATTACCTACACCAGAAGCCTTAAAGATCTGTCTAATTTCAGCATGACCAATAATCTTCTCTTCATAGATAGGCTCAAGCATACCCTTAAGAGCAGACTCAACATCTTCAATAGCATTGTAGATAACGCTATATGTTCTTAAGTCAACCTTTTCACGGTCAGCTAAAATTCTTGCCTGGTTATCAGGCTTAACATTAAAGGCAATGATAATTGCATTAGATGCAGAAGCTAAAACTACATCGGATTCATTTACATTACCAACGCCACCATGAATTACCTTAACTACTACTTCTTCGTTAGATAACTTAACAAGTGACTGCTTAACAGCTTCAACAGAACCCTGAACATCGGCCTTAATAATAATATTAAGTTCCTTCATGTTACCAGCCTGAATCTGCTCAAATAAAGCATCAAGTGATACCTTATGCTTTGTATCATCTAATAACTTCTTCTTGCTTTCTGCAATAAATGTTTCAGCAACATTTCTTGCTTCCTTATCAGAATCCATAGCCATAATAATTTCACCAGCATTAGGTACATCATTAAGACCCTGAATCTCTACAGGAGTAGATGGACCAGCTTCCTTAACTCTTCTACCTGTATCATCAATCATAGCTCTAACCTTACCATAGCAAGAACCAGCAGCTACTGAATCGCCAACTCTTAAAGTACCCTTCTGTACTAAAACAGTTGCTACAGGACCACGTCCCTTATCAAGCTCAGCTTCAATAACAATACCTCTTGCCTTACGGTTTGGATTAGCCTTAAGTTCAATAATTTCAGCTGTAAGTAAGATCATTTCAAGGAGGTTATCAATACCTTCCTTAGTATGAGCTGATACTGGGCAGAAAATTGTTGAACCGCCCCAATCTTCAGCGATAAGACCATATTCTGTGAGTTCCTGCTTAACCTTTTCAATGTTAGCATTTGGCTTATCAATCTTATTAACAGCAACAATAATTTCAACATTAGCAGCCTTAGCATGGTTAATAGCTTCGATTGTCTGTGGCATAACACCATCATCAGCAGCTACAACTAAAATTGCAATATCAGTAGCCTGAGCACCACGCATACGCATTGCAGTGAAGGCTTCATGACCTGGTGTATCAAGGAATGTAATTGTGTTACCATTTACATCAACTCTATAAGCACCAATCTTCTGAGTAATACCACCTGATTCCTTAGAAGTTACATGTGTTTCTCTAATAGCATCAAGGAGGGATGTCTTACCATGATCTACGTGACCCATTACACAAACTACTGGTGGTCTAGTTACAAGTGTATCTGCTGCCTCTTCTTCTTCCTTAAGAAGTTCTGCAATAACATCAATAACCTCTTCATGTTCACAAATACAGTTAAACTCTAATGCGATTTCTTCAGCTGTTTCAAAATCGATTTCCTGATTAATTGTAACAACCTTACCCTGCATAAAGAGCTTCTTAACAACTGCAGATGGCTGAACCTTCATCTTATCTGCAAGTTCCTTAATTGTAAGTGAATCTGGAAGAGTAAGTGTCTTGATTGTATCTTCTTCTTCCTTCTTTGGCGCTGGCTTATTTGGCTTATTAGGCTTCTTGTTTAAGCCGCTTGCAAACTTAAGATTCTCTCTTGAGTCTCTATCTTTTCTTCTATCATTCTTGTCATTATTCTTCTTAGAATTATATCTTTGATCTGCTCTTCTTGCATCTGGCTTCTGCTCAAATAAGAAATCATCCTTTGGAGCTGAATCTCTTCTATCATTTCTTCTCTGATTGAAGTTTCTTCCATTATTATCTGAGTCCTTATCCTTATTAAAGCCGCCACCGTTTCTATCGCGGTCTCTGTTAAAGCCGCCATTGTTTCTGTCACGGTCTCTATTAAAGCCACCATTATTTCTATCACGGTTATCTCTATTAAAGCCACCGCCATTTCTATCGCGGTTATCTCTATTAAAGCCACCGTTATTTCTGTCACGGTTGTCTCTGTTACCGTTTCTATCTCTATTATCGCGGTTATCTCTGTTGTAACCACCATTGTTTCTATCACGGTTATCGCGATTATCTCTGTTGTAACCGCCATTATTTCTATCACGGTTATCGCGGTTTCCGTTTCTATCACGGTTGTCGCGATTGTCTCTATTATCGCGGTTACCATTTCTATCGCGGTTGTCTCTGTTATAACCATTTCTATCTCTATTATCACGGTTGTCTCTGTTACCGTTTCTATCACGATTATCGCGGTTTCCGTTTCTATCACGGTTGTCACGATTATCTCTATTTCTGTTATCTCTATCAGAAGAATCTCTTGAATCACCCTTTGGAGAAATCTGATCCTTCTTCTGATTTAACTTAGCCTTATAATCACCATCTCTGTTGCTATTCTGTGGGAAAACAACCTGAGAAATGTGCTTTTCTTTCTTCTCTTCAGGCTTAGCCTCAGTTTTAGCTTCAGGTTTTCCTGGCTTAAACTTACCCTTAACCTTCTGGATTTCGTCATCAGTTAAGCCGCTCACAGTCTTATAAGACTTCTCGCTATTCGATAACATTTCTATAATTTCATTGCTTTTTATACCTAATTCTTTTGCTAATTCGTGTACTCTCATTAAACAATGACCTCCTTATTCATTACTGTCTATACCTTGTTTAAAATATTCTTCTAATTTATTTTTAAATCCTTCATCTAGAATCGCAAGTGATGCTCTAAATTCCTTTCCTATTGCATGACCAATAGCTTCCTTTTCGGAAAAGAAATATATAGGAACCTTATAGAATTCACACATATTTGAAAACATTTTCTTAGTATTATCTGAAGAATCATCTGCAACGATAACCATAAAAGCCTTCTTAGACTTAACGGCCTTCTCTGTAGAAAATTCACCACTAACTACCTTTCCTGCTTTCTGAGCTAATCCTAACATGGATATAATTTTTTTATTGTCCAAGTTTCTCAAACTCCTTCTTTAATTCATCATAAACACTACTATCAATTGCCATCTTAAAGGATCTTTCTAAGCCCCTTTGCTTGATAGCCTTATTAAGACATTCAGGATTATTGCAAATGTATGCGCCCCTGCCATTCTTCTTACCAGTAGTATCTACTATAATTTCATTCTCTGGGCTCTTTAGAATCCTGATAAGATCTTTCTTATCTTTCATCTGACCACACCCAATGCATTGTCTTTGTGGAATCTTTTTAGTTCCCGGCATTAAATCACTCCAATCAGATAAGTTTTTAAAATATTTTCAAGGTATTAAGGAGTCTCTTCAACTTCAATATCTGCCTCAAAATCTAAATCTTCAAAATCGCTATCGTCTTCTTCATTATAAAGAGCTTCATCATCAGCTTCGCTCTTAATATCAATACCATAGCCTGTTAACTTAGCTGCAAGTCTAACGTTCTGACCAGACTTACCAATAGCAAGTGATAACTGCTGTTCTGAAACAACAATCTTAGCCTTCTTAGCATCGTCATCAGCTTCTGCAGCAACAACCTTAGCTGGACTAAGTGCATTAACAATATACTGAGCTGAGTTATCATCCCATTCAATAATATCGATCTGCTCATCACCAAGTTCGTTAACAATATTTCTAACACGGCCACCGCTAATACCAACACAAGCACCAACTGGATCTACGTTAGGCACATTAGCTCTAACAGAAATCTTAGTTCTTGAACCAGCTTCTCTAGCGATACCCATAATTTCAACTACGCCGTCCTTAATTTCAGCAGCTTCTTCTTCAAATAACTTCTTTACAAGTTCTGGAGACTTTCTAGAAACTCTAACTGAAATTCCGCTCTTTTCTCTATTAACAACTGAAAGAACGTAAAGCTTAATTCTATCGCCAACCTTTAACTTTCTTCCAACATTAACTTCTTCAGCCTTAAGGATTGTCTGGATTCTTCCGATATCAACAGTCATATCACCATTCTCAGCGATTCTCTGAATAACACCAGTAATTATTTCCTTCTCCTTAGCCTTATATTCCTTAAAGATAGAATTCTTCTCCTGCTCTCTAATTGTCTGAACGATAACGTTCTTAGCATTCTTAGCAGCCTTTCTTGAGAATTCTTCAGACTTTACTTCAATAGTAATTACATCGCCGATTTCTGCCTTAGGATCAACCTTTCTTGCATTATCAAGTGTAATTTCCTTGCTATAAATTCTTCTTTCCTTAATCTTCTTATTCTCGTCATCACCGTCAACCTCTGTTAACTTCTCAACAACAAGCTTATCAGCATAAATATGGAAGTCACCTGTTACTCTATCTAAAACAACGTGACCATTATCTGCCTTATCAAACTCAGCCTTATATTCATCCATAAGAGACTTCTCAATAGCAGTAAACATAATTTCCTTGCTAATTCCATTTTCCTTTTCTAACAACTCAAGAGCTGCGATTAATTCTTTATTCATCTTATCCTCCATTAAATAAAAATTTACTCTTCTACGTAAGCCCATCTAATCATAGATAGGTTCTTTCTTTCTATATTCTTATCTTGTCCGTTAATTTCAATTGTAATAGTGTCCTTGTCAAATGACTTTAAAATCCCTTCTGCTTCCTTAACACCATCTACCGCACTATAAAGTTTAATTTCAATTAAACGGCCAATACTTTTCTCATAATCACGTTCTTTTTTAAGTGGTCTTGTAAGACCTGGAGAACTAACCTCAAAAATGTACTCAGAGTCAATGTAATCTTCCTTATCTAAGATTTCATTAAAGGCTCTACTTACATTTTGGCAATCCTCAATAGTAACTCCGCCTTCCTTATCAATGAAAACTCTTAAGTACCAATCGCTACCTTCTTTGACGAATTCAACGTCAAAAAGTTCAACCTTGTTAGCATCGATAATAGGTTTAATAAGCATTTCAGTTTTTTCTTCGTAACTTTCTCTTTTACCCATTTAATGTCTCTGCCTTTCTTTAAAATATTCAATTTTAGTAACACGCACAAAGTTATTATACTATAAATATGCTTTTAACACAAAATAAATAAATTCCTGTGCTTCTATATTATTTAAACATAAAACTAAAGTGAGTGGACTATTATAAGTCCACTCACTTCTAAGTACTAATAATACAGAATAGCTCGTAGGGGAATCGAACCCCTGATTCTGCCGTGAGAGGGCAGCGTCTTAGCCTCTTGACCAACGAGCCATATCTTGTCCGTCGCACTCTTTAGTGCCGCGCGGTACTTTGATAATATACACTAGTTGCGACATAATTGCAAGTACTTTTTTGAAATTTTTTTGAAAAAATTAGATTTTTTCTAGCTTTCTTAATTCGTACCCGTCTCAAAGCCGCATAAACACTGAATTCTCACATTTTCATAAAAATAAAGAAAAACACAAGATTTTGTAGCCTTAATTAATTAATACTACTAAATCTTGTGTTTTAATATATTCTTCTATATTTAATTTAAAGTTTAGTCTAATTAAATTCTATGCAAAACTAAAGATTGCACCAAATAAACCTGCACTTACTAAACTCATAATACATCCTGCAAGTAAAACTCCAAGGAATACTGCAAGTACACTCTTCTTAAAACCAAAGTCAAGAATTGAAGCTGCAAGAGTTCCTGTCCAAGCCCCTGTTCCAGGGATTGGAATACCAACAAATAAAACTAATGCAAGGAATAAGCCATTACCAGCCTTCTCTTTTAACTTCTCTCCACCTTTATGTCCCTTCTCAAGACAGAAAGTAAAGAACTTTCCAATGACCTTCTTATCCTTACCCCACTCAAGCACACGTCTTGCAAAAAGATAAATAATAGGCATAGGTAACATATTAGCTATCATGCATACAATGTAAGACTGAAGTAGTGGAAGCTGCATTCCCTGTGAAATAGGAATAGCACCTCTAAGCTCTACTAAAGGAACCATTGAAACTAAAAATATAATCATATACTTTTTAAACATATTTCCTCCAAAATATTTCATTCTCTCTATTCTTGCTATTATTGCAAGACCTAGCCTAGTTTACACATTTTCAATTTGCCAGTCAATAGGCGACAATCCATTGTTAATTAAAAATTCATTAGTTTTTTTGAAATGTCCGCAGTCAAAAAATCCCCTTCTTGCAGAGAGTGGACTTGGATGAGCCGCAGTTAAAACTAGCTGCTTTGGATTATTTAGCATCTCAAGTTTCTCCTTAGCATTATTGCCCCAAAGCATGTAAACAATAGGTCTATCCTCGTTATTTAAGGTCTTTATAATCTCATCTGTAAAGCACTCCCAGCCCTTACCCTTGTGGGAATTGGCCTCATGTGCCCTAACTGTAAGCACTGTATTTAGTAAAAGTACCCCTTGGCTTGCCCATTTCTTTAAGTTGCCGTTATTAGGAATGTAGCAGCCGCACTCCTTATTTAATTCCTTATAGATATTCTTTAATGAAGGTGGAATCTTCTTTTGAGATAAGGGTACTGAAAATGCTAAACCATGGGCCTGGTTTTCTTCATGATATGGATCTTGCCCAAAAATCACCACTTTCACATCCTCTAAAGCCGTTAAATTAAGTGCTGTAAAAAGGTCCTCCTTCTTTGGAAAAACCTCCTTACTACTGTATTCTTCATCAATAAATCCCTCTAGCTTTTTAAAGTAGTCCTTCTCAAACTCAGCGCTAAGACTAGTCGCCCAGGAATTAGTAAACTTTTCCATAAAAATGTCTCTCTTTCTTTAATTCATCAATAAAATCCAAACAAGAAACAATTATACTCGCCCACTCTCCTTTTGGCAAAGAAAAGCCATAAAAAAACTACCTAGAAATTAAATTAATAATAATCTCTAGGTAGTTTATATATCATATATTCATGTCTTTTTTATTCAAAAATCCATATTATTCTACATGTCGTTTTTCTTCAAAACTACATATTATTCTACATGTCGTTTTTCTTCAAAACTACAATCTCATAGGAATATTTTCCTTAGCCAAATATTCCTTTAAGTCCTTGATTTCAAGCTCCTTAAAGTGGAATAGTGAAGCTGCAAGTGCTGCATCTGCCCCACCCTTTGTAAAGGCATCCTTAAAATCTTCCATCTTTCCTGCACCACCAGATGCAATTACTGGAATAGATACATTTGAAGAAATAGCCTTAGTAAGCTCGCAGTCATAACCAGCCTTTGTGCCATCACAGTCCATACTTGTTAGTAAAATCTCACCAGCGCCAAGCTTTTCAGCCTTCATAGCCCACTCAACAGCATCAATGCCCATGTCCACACGACCGCCATTTTTATAAATGCTCCAATGGCCATCTTCTACACGCTTAGCATCAATTGCCACAACCACGCACTGGCTACCAAACTTATAAGCTGCCTCGGAAATTAAGTTAGGATTCATAATAGCTGCCGAATTAATAGAAATCTTATCAGCACCCTCACGAAGTAAAACCTTAAAATCCTCCACAGTTCTAATACCGCCGCCAACTGTAAATGGGATAAATACCTTTTCAGCCACCTTTCTAACCAAATCAACTGTTGTATTTCTTCCATCGCTAGAAGCAGTTATATCAAGGAAAACCAACTCATCGGCTCCCGACTTATCATACATAGAAGCAACTAAAACTGGATCACCGGCATCCACCAAATCCACGAAATTAGTGCCCTTAACAACTCTGCCATCCTTACAATCAAGGCAAGGAATAATTCTCTTTGTAAACATATACCTTCTCCATTCATTTTCTCAATTTACATTTACCACACGAAATTAGCCTATAAATTTGCAAAATTTTCCAAAATCTTTAAGCCTACACTACTACTTTTTTCTGGATGGAACTGACATGCAAATACATTTCCAGCCTCCACACTTGCATGAATTGTAGTTGTGTACTCAGTTGTTGCAGCTACAATGTCTTCATTTGCTGCCTGTAAATAATAAGAATGGACAAAATATACATAAGGATTTTTAGTTAATCCCTTAAATAACTTTGCATCCTCTTTAACATTTAAAGAATTCCAGCCCATGTGAGGGATCTTGAAATCCTCTTTTGGAGGTATTCTAAGAATTTTTCCAGGCAAAATATTTAATCCTTCAACCCCAACAGATTCATCGCTTGACTCAAACAAAAGCTGAAGTCCTAAGCAAATCCCAAGAAATGGTGTCTTATTGTCAACACATTTTTTAATAGGGTCAATTAAATCAAACTTATCAAGATTATTCATGGCATCGCCAAAAGAGCCAACACCTGGCAAAATAACCTTATCCGCCTGCAAAATTGCATCTTTATCTCTAGTAACCAAAACCTCCTGATTAAGGGAGAGTAGCGCTTTCTCTACGCTTTTTAAATTTCCTGCATCATAATCAATTATTGCAATCATTCAGTACCTGCCGCTTTCCCGTATTCTATTATTACGAAGTAATACTCGGTAAAGTCTGAACTATACATCTCGGCTAATGATTCGGCCTTATTTTCTCCTATTGAAAATGTATCTTCAAGGGCATTTAGAATTTCTTCGTAAGCTGCTTCAAACTCGTCTGAAACCCCAAGTGCACCCGCCGTGTCACAATATTTATCATAAGCTATAACTCCCTTAATTAAGGAATTAAGTGCTTCCGTATTGTCATTCATTTGCAAATAAAGAGTATAAGCCTCATACTGTCTCTCAACATAGAGGATTGTCTTTGCCTGTTCATATAAAGTCGTGTCTGATTCGTTCAAACTTAAACCGTCAAGTGCCTCATATGCCGCTGCATAATCGCCCTTGTTAAAATAGTTCTTTGCAGTACTAGAACTGTAGTCATAGTTAACAGCATTAATAAGAACTAATAATAGTACTATAACACCTGCGACAAATAAAATAAACATAATCATGGAAACAGGTTTAATTTTTAGGATATCCTCTGGCTTTGGTTCAGGCTTTGGTTTCTTAGGTTTCTTTGGCTTGGGTTCCTTTTTAGGCTTTTCTTTCTTTTCCTTTTTAGGTTTTTCCTTCTCCGCAGCCTTTTTAGCCTCCTTGGCCTCTTTTGCTGCCGCCTTTTTCTCTTCCTTGGCCTTTTTAGCCTCTTCATCAGCAATAGCCTGTTGCTCCTCTTCTTGGGCCTCCTCTTCTGCCTGCTTTTGCTTCCACTGCGCAAGTCTATACTTAAACTTTGCAAAGAAGCCCTTCTTTGGTGCGCCATCTTCTCCAGCCTCACCATCAATCTCGTCTAAGATTCTACCATTTTCATCAGTCCTTCTCTTAGACTTACCTCTAGTCTCATCCTCTTCTTCTAAGTCTTCATCTTCCAAACTCTCAAAGAAAATGTCCTTAAGCTTTGCAAGAAAACCTGGCTTTTTAGGAGTCTCTTCAATTAAGTCGTCAAGCTCAACCTCATCCTTTGACTTCTTCGCCTTCTTTTCTTTTTTCTTCTTTTCCTTTTTCTCTTTCTTTTTATCCTCTGCCTCATCGCCATCTTCTCTAGTCTCTTCGTCGTCCTCTGCAAATAAATCCTCAACCGACATACTATCTGAAGTAGCATCCTCAATAATGTTGTCCAAGTCCATATTTACAAGACGCTCTATTTCATTATCTGACAATTCACCATCGGCAAATTCTCCAGCCAAATCATTAGCCAAATCATTAGATGCTAAATCCATGCCCTCATCTAAATCCGTTTCACTAAGCAATTTGTCAATTTCCTCGTCTGCCTTTAAATCCTTCTCCTCCTCGCTTAGTCCATCATCTTCGCTTACATTATCCTTAACAGCCTCCGGATCAATTGCCTCTTCCTCATCAATCTCCTCAGTCTCAGCCATTATATCCTCAAGACTAGATAAATCAGCACCATCGCCACTAGCCTCATCATCTGCAGCCTCGTCATCATCACCATCAGTTTCATCATCTGCAACCTCGTCATCATCACCATCAGTTTCATCATCTGCAGCCTCGTCACCATCTGCGTCCTCAGATTCTTCTATACTGATTTCATCCTCATAGTCTTTATCGTCTGCGTCTAATTCTTCATCATTATCATCATCGTCTGTGACTGCATTTGCCTCATCTTCAAAATTTAAATCAAGCCCTGAATCATTATAGCCATCCATAATATCTCCCAGAGCATCAATCAAAGACGCCGACTCGTCATCTTCAGACAAATCCGCATCATCAAAATCATCATTTAATTCATTTTCTAATTCATCATCTTCAGCTAAGCCCTCAAGATCTGCAAAATCCTCAGGATTTATAGAATCTATAGAATTAGCATCCTCCTCATTAAAAGCCTCAATACTCTCATCCTTGTTAGACGCATTGTTCCTGTCTACTGCGTTTCTAACTTCTCTAGATAAGCGTTCCTCCTCTAATTCATCAGCAGACAAATTAGCCTTAGAAGCCTTCTTTCCCTTGGCTAAATTTTCATCAGCACCAACTGATTGAAGCAATTTATTTAGGTAGTCCTCGTCATTATTTGGCAAATGTATTCACCACCTTGTCACGTTCTTTTATATAATAATATTTTAACATATATAGTATTTATCAACAAGAATATTAATTCTAAAGTCTAAGTTAAAAATATATGTTAGAATATTTTACCTATAAATATATCGGAAAAATTTTTAGAAATATTAACCTTTTTAAAGGAATTTATGGATTTTCCTTAAAAAAATAGTGCCGCTCTGTAAGAGCGGCACCATAAGAGGAAGTGTAAAAAATGAGAAAAAATCATCTTAAAAGCTTATCAATCTCTTCAACTAATCGACCAATCTCTGGTTTTGAAAGCTGAACATCAGCTCCTAAAGATTCGCCCTTAATTCTCATCTGTTCATTGATAAGAGAAGAGAAAATGATAATCGGTATGGACTTTAAAACTTCATCTGTCTTTACTAACTTAGTAAGTCTATGGCCATCCATAAGTGGCATCTCTAAGTCAGTGATAATAATGTCTATATCCAAATCGGTTTCTCCAGCCTTAGCTGAGCACAAATAATCCCAAGCTTCCTGACCATTATTACAAAGTGTAAGGTTACTATAACCTGACTTTGTAAGAGAATCAGAAATAAGCTTAATAAGAAGTGGAGAATCCTCTGCAATAACAATATGAGATTCGTTTCTTGCTCTTCCTTCGAGCTTTGAAATATCTGAAACCTTTAAACCAGTCTCTGGACTGATTTCTGATACGATTCTTTCAAAATCGAGGATAACAATCAATTGACCATCAATCTTTACAATACCAGTTGCAACGCCGGAATCTTCATTACTAATTGTTGCATCTGGAGTAATAATGTCTGCCCATGAAACTCTATGAATACCACAAACTGCATGAACGTGGAAAGCTACATTCAACTTGTTAAAGTTTGTAATAATAAACATATCTCTGTTCTGATCCACTGAAGGTTCTCTATTAATTACCTTTGCCAAATCTACAACAGTAATCATAAGATCTCTTGGCATAAAAATTCCTTCTACACAAGGATGCGAGTTTGGAACTGGTGTAACAGTATTAAATGGAACGATTTCCTTTATCTTAGCAACATTAATTCCATAATGATTTCCACCAACGATAAATTCTAATACTTCTAGCTCGTTAGTTCCACTATCTAGTAAAATGTTAGTTTCCATATTTAATTCCTCCATATTGTTTCACGATCAACTTATGTAAATATTATAACAAAACAATATATATTTTTCAATCGAAATATATAATTTTTTTACTTTCAATATAGTTCTTGGAATTACCTATAGAAAAAAAAAGCTTAGAGAAAAACTCTAAGCTTTAAGTTCTTGTTTATTCAAAACTGCACATTAAATATATTCATCCGTTTGATTATCCTTAAAGAATAACCCTCGTTTTGTTCAGTGATTTCTCACTCTCTATCCAAACCTTAACCTTACTTGGTTAAGCCCTCGACCTATTAGTACAAATCAGCTCCACATGTCACCACGCTTCCACCTTTTGCCTATCAACCTCGTCGTCTTCAAGGGGTCTTACTACATTCGTATGGGATATCTCATCTTGAGGGGGGCTTCACGCTTAGATGCCTTCAGCGTTTATCCCGTCCCGACTTGGCTACTCGGCCATGCACTTGGTAATGCAACCGATACACCAGAGGTCAGTCCACCCCGGTCCTCTCGTACTAAGGGCAGCTCCTCTCAAATATCCTACGCCCACGCCGGATAGGGACCGAACTGTCTCACGACGTTCTGAACCCAGCTCGCGTACCGCTTTAATGGGCGAACAGCCCAACCCTTGGGACCTACTACAGCCCCAGGATGCGATGAGCCGA
>JAEEGI010000758.1_pt1 | contig 87460 bp, 74 predicted proteins | sample 8958751 | NCBI WGS metagenome assembly JAEEGI01 (sample SAMN16246545, study PRJNA631951) | gut metagenome | biome: gut microbiome; feature: rumen; material: KS-attached | host: Bos | place: Iran: Karaj | collected 2018-10 | reverse complement strand
TAGACCGTTTCATGCTCAAGGTAGTGGTCAAATACCCCAAGAAAGAGGAGGAGAAGCAGATCATCCGCCTGAACAACAGCGGTGAAGGTCTTCCCAAGCCCGATGTTGTAATCAAGCCGGATGATATCGTGCGCGCCCGCAAGGTTGTCCGCGACGTCTATATGGACGAGAAGATAGAGAAATACATAGTCGACATCGTATTCGCCACCCGTAATCCGGAGGAATACGGCCTGTCCAAGTTCAAGAATATGATCGCCTTCGGCGGCAGCCCGCGTGCCAGCATTTCGCTGTCGCTGGCCTCCAAGGCCTACGCCTTTATCCGTCGCCGCGGCTATGTGATTCCGGAAGATGTCCGCGCCGTCTGCTACGAGGTGCTCCGCCACCGTATCGGCCTCACCTACGAGGCTGAAGCAGACAATATCACCAGCGAGAACATCATCGCCGACATTCTAAATACAATCGAAGTACCGTAGTAGATAGGAGGCAGTACGATGGATAGTAATGAACTGCTCCGAAAAGTTCGCAAGATAGAGATTCGTACGAAGGCTTTATCGCACCAGATGTTTGCGGGAGAGTACCACAGCGCCTTCAAGGGGCGTGGTATGACCTTCAGCGAGGTGCGCGAGTATCAGTACGGCGACGACGTGCGCAACATGGACTGGAACGTGACGGCCCGTCTGCGCTCGCCGTATGTCAAGGTGTTCGAAGAGGAGCGCGAACTCACCGTGATGCTGCTGATTGATGTCAGCGGCTCGCGCGCGTTCGGCACCACTGTCCGCAGCAAGCAGGACCTGGCCACCGAAGTCGCCGCCGTTCTCTCTTTCTCCGCATCCATCAACAACGACAAGGTCGGCGCCATCCTCTTCAGCGACAAGGTGGAGAAGTTTATCCCGCCCAAGAAGGGGCGCAGCCACCTGCTGCATATAATCCGCGAGTTGGTTGAATTCACCCCGCAGGACCAGGGTACCGACGTGAGCGAAGCGCTGCGCTATCTGACCAACGCCCTCAAGAAACGCTGCACCGCCTTTGTCCTCTCCGATATGATGGACACCGACGCCGAGGGGCATCCCCGCTACGAGGAGGCCTTGAAAATCGCGGCCAACCGCCACGATCTTTCGGTGATAAACATCTACGACAAGCGCGAGAAGGAGATACCCAACGTGGGGTTGGTGCGCGTGCGCGATGCAGAAACCGGCGCCTCCGCCTGGGTGGACACATCCTCCCGCAGGATGCGCAAGGAGTACGAGAAGCGGTCGCGGCAGGCCGACGAGGACTGCAGGCAGCTGCTCAACAAATACCGCATAGACAACGTGAGCATCGCCACCGACGACGATTACGTGAAGAACCTTACCGGCTTCTTCAAAAACCGTGGACTCAAATGAGAAAATTGATTCTTACGATAGCTCTTTTGGCGGCGTTCACGGCCGGCCGTGCCCAGGACAACCCTGCCAGCAGGCTCAGCCGCGACACCATCCTTATAGGCGACCAGATAGAGTGGATAATCCCGCTGGAGATGGCTCCGGGCGAGAAGTACTTCCTGGAAGACATCGCCGATCCGCCGGCACCCGGTGTGGAGATCATCAAGCCGATGAAGATTGACACCGTGGCCGCGACGCGCAAGAGCGTCAAGGTCGAGGGCAAGGTCATCCTCACCAGCTTCGATTCCGGCAGCTATTATCTGCCGCCGCTGATTGCGATGATAGAGCGCGACGGCGGCAAGGTCGACACCCTTTATATGGAGGGGCCGACGCTGGAGGTTACCACCGTCCCCATAGACACCGCTACCTATGTGATCAAGGATATCAAAGGGCAGATCAAATACCCGCTCAAGTTCAAGGAAGTGGTGCCTTGGATACTGCTGGCGCTGTTGCTGGCCGGACTCATCTGGGCCATCGTCCGCTGGATAAAGATGCGCCGTGCAAACCGCACCTTCCTGGGCAAGCCCATCGTGAAGGATCCGCCGCACATCGTGGCTCTGCGGGCGCTGGATAAGATCCGCAAGCAGAAGCTCTGGCAGAACGACAAGCAGAAACAGTTCTACACTGAGGTCACCGACGCCCTGCGAGTATACATCGCAGACCGCTATGATATAGTGGCGCTGGAGCGTCCTTCTCGTGAGATGCTCGCAGATCTTAAGAAACAGGACATAGAGCCAAGGCTCTACGACAAAATGGAAGAGCTCTTCACCCGGGCCGATCTGGTCAAATTCGCCAAGTATCTGGCCTCTGCAGAAGAGAATGAGGAGGTTATCCCCGACGCCGTTCGCTTTGTGAACGCCACCTATATGAAAGAGATAGACGACGAGAAGAAGGAGGATTAAAGAATGTTTTTTGAATATCCAAAACTGCTCTGGCTGCTCCTGCTGTTGATACCCCTGGCGGCCCTGTATATCTACAGGGAGCTGAAGGGTCGCGCCCCCGCGCTGCAGGTGAGCAACCTCAGGCAGTGGAGCTATAAACCCTCGTGGTTCAAGCGGGCGTTGCGACACGTGCCGTTCCTGCTGAGGATGGGAGCGCTGGCGCTTCTGATAGTGGCCATTGCCCGCCCCCGCGACTCCAAGAACTTCGAGAAGGTCGACACCGAGGGCATCGACATCGTGCTGGATATGGACGTTTCCACCTCCATGCTGGCGCGTGACTTCAAGCCCGACCGCATCGGCGCCGCCAAGGACATCGCCATAGAGTTTATCGCCAGCCGCCCCACCGACCGCATCGGCATCGTGGTCTTCGCCGGCGAAAGCTACACCCAATGCCCCGTTACCACCGACCGCATCACCCTTATCAATATGATGAAGGAGGTGCAGACGGGCCTGATTGAAGACGGCACCGCAATAGGCAACGGCTTGGCCACCGCAGTGGCGCGCCTAAAGGATTCCGACGCCAAGAGCCGGGTGGTGATACTGCTCACCGACGGTGTCAACAACCGCGGCGAAATCGCCCCCGAAACGGCGGCTGAGATTGCCAAGACCTACGGCATCCGCGTCTACACGATAGGCGTCGGCGCCAAGGGTGAGGCCCCCTATCCCGTGCAGACTCCATGGGGCATCCAGGTGCAGAACATGAAGGTGGAGATAGACGAGGAGCTGCTGCAGAAGATAGCCGAGACCACCGGCGGCAAGTATTTTAGGGCGACCGACAATACCAAGCTGATGGAGATTTACGGCGAAATCAACAAAATGGAGAAGAACCGCACCACGGTGGACAGTTTCCCCGTATATTCTGAGCGATATATGACCTTCGCCATCTGGGCCCTGGTGCTGTTGCTGCTGGAGCTGCTGTTCAAGTTTGTCATTTTAAAGAAGCTGCCGTAGTATGATACACATTGCACAACCTCAATACTTGCTGCTTCTGCTGCTGATACCCTTCTTTTTCCTGGGGTATTGGTGGTATCTGCGCGCACAGAAGCGCCGCGCCGCCCGCCTTGGCGACAAGGAACTGGTGGACAAACTGATGCCCGACGTTTCCCACTCCAAGGGGTGGCTCAAGGTGACATTCTTCTCGCTGGCATTCTTCTTCTTTGTTCTGGGCCTGGCGCGTCCGCAGCTGGGCGCCCGCCTGCAGGAGAGGGAGACCAGCGGAGTCGAGATAATGATTGCGCTGGACGTTTCCAATTCGATGCTGGCGCAGGACTATTCCCCCAACCGTCTGGAGCGGGCCAAGCTGGCCATTTCCAGACTGGTGGACAAGCTGGCCGGAGACCGCATCGGCCTGGTGATTTTTGCGGGAGAAAGCTTTGTGCAGCTCCCCATCACCACCGACTATGTATCGGCCAAAGCCTTTCTGAACAGCATCCAGACCGGTTCGATTCCCATCCAGGGCACCGCCACCGCAGATGCGCTGATGACCGCCGCCCGCAGTTTCAGCACCCAGAGCGAGAAGAGCCGCGCCATAATCCTCATCTCCGACGGTGAGGACCACGAAGGCGACGTGCTTGAAACGGCCGAAGCCATTGCCCAGGAGGGCATCAAGATCTACTGCATCGGCGTCGGCAGCCCCAAGGGCGAGCCCATCCCGATGGGGGGCGATATGCTCCGCGACAAGGACGGCAACATTGTAGTAACCAAACTGAACGAGACTTCACTCCGCGAGATAGCCTCGGCAGGCGGCGGCGAGTACGTGCGGGCAGCGGCGGGCGAGTTCGGCCTGAATCCGATTATCGACAATATCCGCAGCATAGAGGCCTCCAAGTTCAAATCGGTGGTGTTCGAGGACTTTGACGAGCAGTATATGTATTTCTTCGGAATTGCCCTGTTCTTCTTTATCCTGGAAATGCTTATCGGCACCAGGCGCAGCCGGGTTAAATTGTTCAAATAGAGATGAAAAAGATATTACTGGTCATATTGATTACCCTTCTTGCAGGCTCCCAGGCATTCGCCCAGGTGGACCGTCGAGAGGTCCGCGCCGGCAACCGCGCCTTCAAGAAAGAGCAGTGGCAGAAGGCGGAGATAGACTATAAGAAGGCGCTGCTGAAGGATTCGACTTCGGTAGCGGCGCAGTACAACCTGGCAAACGCCCTCTACCGGGAAGAGAATTATACCGAGGCAGAGAAGTACGCCAAGTCGGCGCTGGACAGCCTCTCCCGCAGTCAGAAGGCCCCCGACGCATACTTCAACCAGGGCGACATATTTCTGCAGCAGAGGCGTTGGAGCGAGGCGATAGAGGCTTTCAAGAGTTCGCTGAGGCTCAGACCGGACGATATGGACGCAAAAAGCAACCTCGCTTATGCCCAGAAGATGCTGGAAAAGCAGCAGCAGGATCAACAGCAGAACCAGGATCAGAACGACGACCAGAACCAGAACAACAATCAGAACAAAGATCAGAATCAGGACCAGAACAAGGATAACCAGGATCAAAACCAGGATCAGAATAAAGACCAGAACGACGACAAGCAGGACAACCAGGACCAGAACCAGGATCAGCAGCAGAATCAGGATCAAAACCAGGACCAGCAGCCTCCAAAGCAGGACAATCAAAACCAGAAGATAAGTCCCGAGGCGGCGGAGCAGATGCTGCAGGCGATCCAGGCCCAGGAAGACCAGACGCAGGAGAAGGTGAAGAAGGAGAAGGCCGCTGCCCTAAAGTCGCGCCAGAAAGAGAAAAATTGGTAAGATGAAACGATATATCTCATTGTTGATGCTGTTTGTCTGCGGCATGCTGCAGGCCCAGACACTCTCCATAAGCGCTCCCAACGTGGTGGCCACAGGAGAACCTTTCCGCGTGGTGTTCACCGCCGACGGCAAGATCTCCGACTTTGAGTGGGCCCCTTCCGCCGGCCTAACCCTGATGTGGGGTCCTCAGAGGGGAACCAACAGCAATACCACCATCATCAACGGCAAGGTTGAGTCCAGCCGTACCGAGACCTATACTTACCTGCTTAGCGCAGATGCCAAAGGCACTTACACAATTCCGGCGGCGACCTGCAAGGTGGGCGGCACACAGTGCACCAGCCGTTCCGTAACCGTTGAGGTTGTGGACGATGGCGGCAGCGCACAGCAGCAGGGCGGTCAGGGCAATCAGGGTAGCCAGAATCAGCAGAGCGGTCAAAGTAGTTCTGGCTCTGCATCACAGGGCAATCAGAGCAGCGATCCCGCCATCACAGGCACCGTCTCCAACGAGGATATCTTCATGCGCCTGAACTTGAGCAAGACCACCGCGGTCAAGGGCGAGCCCATCACGGCGGTGCTCAAACTCTACACCCGTCAGGACATCGTGGGCTTTGAGGACTTCAAACTGCCCACCTTCAACGGCTTCTGGAGCAAGGAGACCTACGCTCCTTCCAACCTGGAGTTCAATACGGAGAACATCAACGGCAAGATATACAAGACCACCGTCATCCGCCGCTACATGCTCATTCCACAGCAGGAGGGCACCATCAATATCGAGCCCGCCGAGGCGGTTTGTCAGTTGCGGGTGCGTGCCGGCGGCCGCGGCAGGACCATCTTCGACGATTTCTTTGACAATTACACCAACATCCGCAAACGGGTGTCCACCGGCAGTATCAATGTCCGCGTGACGCCGCTTCCGGGCGGTGCACCATCGTCTTTCGGCGGCGGAGTGGGACAGTTCAACATCACCGCCCGCTTCTCCAACGATTCCATATCGGCCAACGAGGCGGCCTCTCTGATTGTGACCGTCAGCGGCAAGGGCAATGTCACGATGCTATCGGCTCCCAAGATCGAATTCCCCAACGATTTTGACGTATACGACGTCAAGACCACCGACCGCTCGGAGGCCAATGGCACCGGCGGCAGCCGAGTGTTTGAATATCCCTTCATTGCCCGCAGCTACGGCGATTATACCGTCGGCCCTATCAAATACAGCTATTACGATTTGTCAAAGGGCGCGTATGTCACCACCGAGGCGCCTGCAGTCGCCATCAAGGTCTCTTCCGACGGAATGGATGCGGCTGCCCAGCAGGGCGGCGTGGTTGGCGGCGGAGTGCGCCAGGGCGTCAAGGATATAGGCACCGACATCCGCTATATCGCCACCGGCAATCCGGGCTTGAAGAAGTCGGGCAGCTTCTTTATCACTTCTTGGCCGTTCTACGCGATTCTGGCGGCCATCATCGCCCTCTTCTTCATACTGTGCGCCATTCTGGACAAGGTGCGCGAACGCCGTGCCGACGTGGCTGGAACCCGCAACCGCAAGGCCAACCGGATGGCCACCGAGCGCTTGCGCCGCAGCAAGGACTACCTGAAGCAGGGCCTGGTTGGCGCTTATTACGAGGAGTTGCACAAAGCCGTTATGGGCTACATCAGCGACAAACTCACGATGCCCGTTTCTGACCTGAGCAAAGACAATATCTGCGAGGCACTCGCATCCCGCGGCGTGCAGCAGCCTGTAATTGACCGTCTTATGAATATCATATCGACTTGCGAAGCGGCGCGCTATGCGCCCGACTACACTCCGGAGCAGATGGAAGACCAGTACAAAGAGGCTCTGGAGACAATTACCGCCATTGAATCGGGTGTTAAACGCGGCGCCAAGGGTGCCAGGAAGGCGGTGGCTGTGATAGCGGCATTGCTGATAGGCTTCAGCGCATTCGCTGCCGGCGAACCGCTCTGGGACGATGCTGCAGCCGACTATAGCGCAGGGCAGTGGCAGGAAGCTCTGGACAAGTATCTGCAAATCGAGCAGATGGGCCAGACATCGGACCGCCTGTGCTACAATATCGCAAATGCCTATTACAAGACCGGTCAGCTGGGTGAGTCGATTCTCTATTACGAAAAGGCGCTCAAGCTGAATCCCGCCAACGCAGATGCCAAATTCAACCTGTCCATCGCCCGCGAGTCGGTTCTGGACCGCATCGAGGTCGTGCCTGTATTCATCCTGATAAAATGGGTTCGCGACGTCAAATACCTTCTCTCCAGCAACGCCTGGGCTTGGGTAACGCTGGCGCTGATGCTGCTGGTGGCGGCTCTGCTGCTCGGATTCAGATACTTCCGCAGCCGCGGCGGCCGCACGCTGGCGTTCGTTCTGGCCTGCATCCTGTTTGTGGCAGCTATCGCTTCGTTCCTGTTCTCCGTCAGTGAACGTGCCGACGTAATGGGCCGCGACGCCGCCGTTGTCATGATTCCGGTATCATCTGTCAAGAGTTCGCCGGGAGAAGAGGGTAAATCGCTCTTCATCCTTCACGAAGGGACTAAGATCAAGCTTCTCGACTCTCTTGGCGAGTGGTACAAGGTAGAGATCTCCGACGGTCGTCAGGGATGGATGCGCTCCGGCGACGTAGCGGTTATATAAGGCTGTCCATCATCATCAAGGTGCGGATGCTGTAGTATACGCAGTTGGCCCAGATGTCATCCTGTTCGAACTGCGTTTCGCTGTTGGGAACGGTGGGCATCATGCCGGTCTCTGGATGCTGTATCTTGATCAGTGAATCCACAAGCGCCCTGGCCTTTGCCAGGCACAGTTTATCGCCGGTCTTCTTGTAGATGTGCATGAAGTTGATGGCCACCTTGGCGATGCTGGCATCCACCGGGTTTTTCCAGTGATACTGTTCGAATACGAAGGGTGTTGTGAATACGCTGTCCACGGCGCTGAGGGCGTCGGCCTCGTACTCTATCGCGGAGTGCCAGCGGGTGAACTGGTCCTCTGCCCAGCGGGCAATTTCCTTGCAGGCAGCAAGGTCGCGTTCGGTCTGCTCCGGCTTGGTCATAAGGTATTCCAGGCAGTCGCCGGCGGTGCAGTGCGTCAGGTTCTGGTAGGGAACCTTGTCCTCAATCGGTACGTCCTCGAACTGGCCGTCAAAGTGGAAGCCGGAGATAGTATTGTCCCACATCCATTTTTCACCCTTTGCAACCATATCCTCGAATCCGTCTATGCCGTATTTCACCTTGAGGCGGTTTGCCAGCATCAGGATGTCGGCGGGCAGGCAGCGGGCATCGTTAATTGGCTCGCCGGTTTCCCAGTTGACCTTTACGGGCCATGAACCGTCCTCCGCCTGAAGCTTCTGATATGTCCTGGCGATGCCCAGGGCGTGGTCAAAGTATTTCTGCTCTTTTGTCAAATCATAGAGGTCGAGCAGGGCGTTTGCGGCGTATGTCGGCTCCAGGAACATCGTCTTGCCTACATTAAACCGGAGCACGCTGGTGTTGAATTCGTTGTTCTCTCCGTAGTAATATGTAGGCGGAAAGAATGCGAGCGGAGCGCCTTCCTTCTGTGCACAGCTGATAAGGCCGTCACAGGCGTTGATGGCCCTACGGAGGGCTTCATCGTGATATTCGGGCACTTCGCGCGCCAGGAAACACTCGGTCTGGGCAATTCCGCTCCAGATCTTGCAGGCGTAGCAGTTGTAGAAGTAGATGGTGTCGGGTTTGCTGCCGTTGGCCCAGCTGCGCCCCAACGGACTGTCATGCAGCGCCTTGGCGGCCCTTATCGCCGATTCCCTGTAGCCGATGGGGGCGGGTTCGTAGGGGCCGTGGAAGGGGTTGTCCTTCTCAAAAGAGACGGTCTGGAGCTCGCCAAGAGGTTCTCCCTGGGCGTCATTGGCCTGTACCGTCAGCGTCACGGGGCCCACCGGAATCTCCGTCCAGATGTCGCTGATGGCGGCGCGGGGGCTTTCGTTGTTGAAAGAATAAGACTGTTCGCCAGCCACGGCGGTGTAGGTATAGCCCGCTGCGTTTTCCACGTCGTCAAAATCAAAGACAGGGGCGTAGATATACTTGGTGGCAAATTTGTTCCAGAAAGGAGTTTCTCCGCGTACACCGGGGTGAATTGGCTGCAGGTACTCTTCCAGAGCCAGCGCGTTCAGTTCATCATAGTTCAGTTCGGGGGCGGATTGCTTTCCGGTGCAACCGGCCAGAAGCAGGCAAAGTGCTGCTGCGAATATCGGAAGGGACTTTTTCATAGCAATGCGGGTTTACTGTACAAATATACAATAAACCCGCACCGTATGCAAGCCGTTAAGGCCTCTTACTCTCTGCTGAAGATAAAGACGCAGCTGATGGCCGCCACCATACCGCAGATCTGCCAGATAGACGGCATTGCGTCCAGTCCGGCTATTGCCAGTAGCACGATGGAGAGCAGGCAGCAAATGACCGGCGAGCAGGCGTCGGCCAGCGGCGCAATGACCATCGCCTTGCCGTAGCGGTTGGCGTATACCAGCGTGAAGGCGCCGATGGCGTTAAGGATCTGCACGAAGAAGACCTTGGTGGGAACGGACCAGCCGTATGCAGCCAGTTCAGAAGGGGACTTGAGCAGGAACGCCACGGGAATGAGCACTACCGCCGCGATGGCCATATAAACGAACACGCTCTCGGCGTCGGGGGTGTGGTTGTTGGCCAGTTTCATTACGAAGGCCTGAATGCCCCAGCAGATGAACACCACGGCCGCCAGAAGTATCCAAATCCAGCTTGTTACCGTGCCTTCCTTGTCAGAGGGTATGGCAAAGCAGATAATGGCTATAAAGGCCAGTATAATGCCCAGAATGCCAAGTTTGGAGACCTTCTCCTTGAGGATTGTGGCCGAAAGCAGCACGGTGACGATTGGAGCCACCGAAATCATGGGCATCACCAGGTAGGAGGGGGCGTATTTGAGCGCCAGGAACAGCACCAGCTGTCCGCCGGCTCCCAGCAGGCCCACGCCCATGCTCAGGGCGACGGTCTTGGGGCGCACGTCCAGTTTCCACTTAATGTTGAACAGCGCGAAAATGGCGCAGGGAATCATGGAGATGGCCCAGATTACATACACCATCTCTGAAGGGAAGTTCTTGGGAATTCCCAGATATGTGTCGCCCAGGGTGGGGTCGGAGAAAGTCATCCAGACGCCCCATGTTAGCATGGTTATTATGGCATACAGCAGCCAGTTGTGTTTCTTCTGTGTCATGGTTCGGGGTTATAGATTCCCGGTCAGGCCGGGAAAGACGTATTATCGAAGGGAATGACGTATTAATGTATGAAGGAGGCGATGAGGGAGCCCCACTCGGCGTTCTCTTTGATGCCGGTGAAAAGCTGCGCACCGGGTCCCCAGGCATACACGGGCACGGCGATGCCGTTGTGGCTGTCGTTGCCGAAGGCTACGCCGATTTCACCTTTTTCGAGGTCGCCGTCCTGGAGGGTGAGGGCGCCGGTGGCATGGTCGGCGGTGACAACCACCAGCGTATGGCCGTCGGCGGCCGCCCACTGGAGCACATCGCCCAGAGTGCGGTCAAAATCCAGCAGTTCTTCCATCGCCTTTTCTATGTCGTTGGCATGCAGCCAGTCATCTATGCTCGAGCCCTCGAGCATCACCACGAAGCCCTTGTCACCGGAAGCTTCGTTCAACAGGTCCAGGCATCGGGCTGTCATATTGCGGTAGAGGTCACCGCGTTCGGCCGCCACGGGCAGATTGTCATCTGCGAGCAGCGCCAGGACCGGTAGCTGTGCCGCCATAAGTTCCTCTTCCGTAGCTGCGTAGTTATACCCCTTGGCCTTCATCTCCTCCACGATATCGCGGCCGTCCTGGCGTTTGGAACCAAAATAGTCGCGGCCGCCGCCGGCTATGAAATCGACGCCGCACTCGGTATAGTCGGCGATGATGGCGTCGTAGTGATACCGGTCATCGTCGTGGCAGCAGAAGTCGCACGGAGTGGCATCGGCCATGTGGCAGGTGACCACCACGCCAGTCTTCTTGCCCAGTTTCTGGGCCTTGTCCAGCATAGAATAGAGCGGTTCGTTGGCGGGATTGCAGCCCACGTGGCTGTTGGCTGTTTTTTCTCCCACGGCCAGGGCTGTGCCGCCAGCAGCGGAGTCGGTAATCAGATCGCTAGTGCTGTAGGTGCGTGAGAGGCCGGTATAAGGCATATTGTCCAGATTCAACTTGCCGTGGTTCAGAACCCAGGCGCAGCTGACCTGCTCCAGACCCATACCGTCTCCTATCAAAAAGATGACGTTTCGCACCTCCGCATCAGGGGCGGGGGAGGTTACACTTACGATGTCGTAGGTTTTTTCTGTAGTGTAATACTGCAGCTGTGGACCATGCTCTTCTGTCTGTTTTGGCTTGCAGGCAACCACAATGGTCATGACTGCAAATAAAATGAATAATGCTTTTCTCATATCTACAAAGATAATCATTATTGAATAAAAAACGTTTTATTTTTATCAAAACGAAAGGAATCGAAACACATAAATGAAACAGATAATCATTATATTTGCCAAAGATTGATTATTATTCATCACTAATTAATACCGATATGAAACTCCGATTATTCCTTTTAGCCTTTCTGGTCCCGGTTTTGATCAGTTGCGGTGAGAAACCGATACCCGCGCCGGAACCTGCCGAGGCCACTATTACCGTTATCAGCGGTGACATCACGCTGGAAGTAGGCAAGACCGCGCAGATCAATGCCGTAACCAACTCGACAGCCACAATTGCATTTTCTACTGCAGATGCAGCAGTTGCAACAGTATCCGCTACAGGCGAAGTGACAGGCGTGAAGGCCGGCAATACGACCATCACACTTAAGGTTGATGCCGTTGAGAATATGTTCACTGCGGCAGAGACAACAGTCAAAGTGACTGTGACGGCATCAGATACACCGTCAGAAGATCCTTATGCAGATGCGGCACCGGAGCTTAAGGACGGCGATGTTGTATTGTCTACCGACGCCAACGTAGAGAAATTCCTCACCGACGTTCATTACAACACCCATGACTACTCATCCACAGAGTTGCTTACCTGGGCAAAGGCAAACGATGTTTCGGTTTGTCCCGGCAACTCTGACAGAGCCCAGTCATACTCAATCAGATGGACTCCGGAACCTAACGGCGGCGATGTTACCGTTACCGTTTCCGAACCGACCCGCGACTGGGTTTACACTGCAAATGCAGAAGTCGGCTATGTTGATATCACCAACCTTCTGCCCAATACCCACTACACATACAAGGCTGTGTCCGGTAGCAAAGTGCTTGCTCAGGGCGCTTTTGATGTCACAGGTAAAGTACACCAGCTGCACATCAAGACTATGGTTCGCAACGTACGCGACCTTGGCGGTTGGAAAACAACAGATGGCAAAACCGTGAAATATCGTTATGTATATCGCGGTGGACGTCTGGAATCAAGCAAGGTTTCCAAGAAAGGAAAGACTGCCCTCAAGACAGAAGGCATAAAGGCCCAGCTGGACCTTCGCGGCCATACCAGCAGCGGTAGCCAGGAATATATGAACAGGGAAGAAAGCATCCTTTATTCCATCTGGGGCGATGAATTCGCATTCTGCTCTCCGTCCATCGAAGAGGGTTACGCCCAGATGCTCAGGGACGACAAGGAGAAAACCCGCCAGTGCATGCAGTTTATTATGGACTGCGTGGATCAGGATAAGCCCGTTTACTTCCACTGCTCCCTTGGCCGTGACCGAACCGGCACCATTGCGATGCTGACTCTGGGTATCCTTGGAGTTCCGGAAGGCGATATCTCCCAGGAATATGAACTTACCCAGTTCGCTCCTCCCGGCTATGCTACATCTGATGGCGAGCATACTAAGATGACCCGTCTGGCAGATTACGATGGTGCAGCCAATGTTATCTGGGGCTATGCAGGCGGCGGCTCTTTCCAGGATGGCGTCAATGCATACCTCCTTGAGATCGGCATCTCCCAGGCTGACATCGACAAGTTCAAGGCAAAAATGATCCAGTAGAGATCATTCTCAATACAGATATAATAAACCCCGGAAGCCGAACAGCATCCGGGGTTTATTATGTAACATCAGCAACGGTTATCTATCGTTGGGAGTAATGTTGCTGATGCTGGTTTCTGAGGTGGGAATCTGGTACTGGATCTTGGGACTGGTGTAAGGGATAATCTCGCACACCGTACGGCTGGGGAAGCGACGGTCAATGTCCCGCTCGTTGCGAAGGAGGTCTGTAATACGGAATCCTTCGTAGAAAAGCTCCAGACGACGCTCGTCAAGCACGGCGTCCAGAACGTCGGGATAACCGCGGCGGGCCAGATTGCCGGTAGTCATAAGTGCATCGCCCTCTAGCCCGGCACGGGTTCGGATAACATTGATGTCGGCCAGCGCCTTTTCAGTATTGTGCAGATGAGCGTAGGCCTCGGCACGGTTCAATACCACTTCGCCATAGCGGAGCATGATGATGGAGGCGGTCAGGGGAAATGCACAACCTTCCTGATGGCTGAACTTGTTGCAGAACCAGGTAGGATAGCCGCCAGGGCGGATGCTATAGCCGTTCTGTTCCCAAATAATGCCGCCGCTCTTGAGAATTTGCGGGGTGGGCATCACTTTGCGCACATAGCAGCGGGTATGGGCGGCATCATCAAGGATGTAACCCGGGAATTCTTCGCAAATCTTTGTGGAAGTGTTGTCCGGGATGGCCGTATATGCCGTGTTGTCCTTGGTGAACGAGTATGTACCATCGCCGTTGTCGGTGACGCTGGAGGAGAGGGTCTTTGTCTCCTTATCCACATTGGGATATGTAATGACCTGGGTTAGACAGTGGTTGACATCGTCCATTTCACCCCATGTCACCATCAGTCCGGGCTGCGAAAGATGCAAGCGTACCAGGTCTGTGTAACGTTTGTCCTGGGGGAAGCGCTCCATCAGGTCCAGAAGGGGGTCTGCTACGTAAAGTTCTCCCCAACCGGTAAGCTGGGTGCCGTCGGGCGAGTCGAACATACTGGCGACGTTGCCTTTGGGATTACGGTTCGCCATATCGCTGTCGGTGACGTTTACGCACCAGAGTACCTCCTTCGATGTCTGGGATTTTGCATAAAGATCGGATACTTCTTCCTCAAGATGACTTGCGGGGTCGTTTCCGAGAATCTCGCTGCAGGTATCAATGCACTTCTGCCATTCGCCCTTGTACAGGTATAGCCTGCCCAGCAGGGCCTGTGCGGCCTCTTTGCAGACATACCCGTTGTTACCTCTTCTGTTCTCAGGACTCATCAGGCGGATGGCTTCAAGCAGGTCGGCCTCTATGTCGTCGTAGCACTGGCCTATGGTAGAACGTTCGGTTTTTTCATAGCCCTCCTTGCCGATGCGCATTATCACGCCAGGATTGTCTGCACCAAAGCTGTAAGGCTTGGCAAACAGGTTGCAGAGGGTAAAATGGAAGAAAGCACGCAGGAAATAGTTCTCTCCCTTGACCTGCTTGTTGAAGTCACTGTATTCATCCAGTCCCATGATGTTTGCATTGGCGGCATAAATCAGCCTGTAGCAGATGTACCACATGTAGTCGGAGTTCTCGGTTTCGGCACCGTCCATATAGGTGGCAGATGTCCAGAAGGCATCCGTACTGGTGTTGGAATAGCAGATGTTGTCGCCTTTGAGTTCATTCAGCAAAACATACTGTCTGATAAAGGTGTTGGCTTCGCTGGTATGGTACTCGGTGTAGTCCTTCATCAGGGCATAGATACCGTCAGTGGTGTAAACTGCGGCGCCCGGACTGCTGGCAAGCGCGGCGCTGGTCAGCGAGTCGGATGCAACGTAGTCCAGATTAATACAACCTGCAAGAAGCAGGGAAACAGTTATAATTGAAAGTATCTTTTTCATGGCTTCTTCGTTTTAGAATTTGAGGTCGATGCCAAAGACAAAGGATCTGGGCACTGGATAGTTGTCGTTGAACATGCCCGCCAGCGACCAGGAAGTACCCTCCAGACGTACCTCAGGGTCAGCCCCGGAGAACTTGGTAAAAGTTAGAACGTTGTCTGCGGTGAAATAAATACGGCCGCCCTGTATGAAATTCTTGAACAGGGGCTTATTGATGTTGTACGCTACCGTGACGTTCTTCAGGCGGAGGAAACTGCCGTCCTCCAGATAACGGGAGGAGACGGCGTTACTCTTCTTGTTGCCGTTCTGAGTGGGTCTGGGGTGGGTTGCGATAGCGTGTGTGCTTTCGTCGGCCGGATCCCAGCGGACCCATCCGAGGCCGTTGTTGATGCTCATCATATTGTAGTCGATGTAGGAACCGTCTGAGTCTATGGTGTTACGGGCGGCGTTGTAAATCTTGTTGCCGTACACGCAAAACAGGTTTGCGTTGAGGCTCCAGTTCTTCCATGCCAGGAAGGTTGTCATACCTCCGGTAAACTTTGGCGTGGCAGAACCGACCATACGGAAGTCGGCCAGGGCGTATGCATTGGTGGTTTCATAAGAACCATCCTCAGTATATGCGGGCCAAAGTGTTACTTCTGTAGACATCTCTTTGGTGGGGTTCCCCCTTTCGTCCAATACGTAGTAGAGCGGCTTGCCCGATTCGTCTTTCTGCTTGTTGTACACTTTCCACATAGGCTCTCCGTTCTCCGGGTTCACACCGGCCCATTCGGGCATATACCATGTATATATGTCGTGTCCCTCGCAGATAATCTGTTCTACCGTCGGGGTGCCATCACCGCGGCGGAATGCACCGTTCGGCAGGTATTTAACCCTGTTGCGGTTCAGACCAAAGTTCAGGCCGATGTTCCAGCGAAGGTCCTTGTTCTTGATGATATCGGCATCAAACGCAATCTCGATACCCTTGTTATTGATGGTGCCGATATTTGCCGTGAACTTTGTAAAGCCGGTTGAGGGCGCCTGCGGCACGTCCAGCAAAAGGTTGGTATTGTTGGTATTGTACACGTCCAGCGACAGATTGATGCGGTCTATCAGGCGCATATCCAGGCCGATGCTTGCCATGTGGGCTGACTCCCAGCCCAGAAAGTCATTGGGCATTCTCTCTGCTACGGCCACCACCTTGTCGTTGTAGGTATTGCTGGTGGCAAAGGAGTCCTGGTAGAGGAACGGCTCAATGTCGGAGTTGCCGGTGACACCGTAGCCAGCACGCAGTTTGAGAAGGTCAAAGGCTCTCAGATTTTCCATGAATGGCTCCTTGCTGATGATCCATGCGGCGGAAACACCAGGGAAGAAACCTCCGCGTGCCTTGGGGGCAAACTTATATGTGCGGTCGTAACGGATGGATGCGGTGGCAATGTATTTCTCCATGTACGAATACTGTGCCTGTGCCAGAACAGCCCAGGCTGCGGAGTGGTAATCGTTGCCCCATACGCTCATGCCCGTTCCGCTCACGCTGCTGAGGGCTTGCATTCCGGTAGGCATGTCAACGCCGCCGGCACCCATGCCTTCAGTATATCCCCATCCAACCTCATAGCCGACGATGCTGCTGAGGGCGTGAGCGTCAAAATTCTTGTGGAACTTGAGCAGTTCTGTGAGACCTACGCTCCATCCGCGGCCTGAATCCTGAGATATCTTACCTTTGTTCTTGACCTCTGTGTTGGTACGGCTGTCCAGATATGTCCTGCTGTTCCAGTTGGATGAACCCAGTCGGTTGTTGCTGGTGAAAGTGAGCCAATCGGTGATGTTCCATACCAGTTGGACATCGGCCACGATGTCTTCTCCCCAGCTCTGGCTGCTGTTGTAAAGTACGGAGTGGAATGGATTGTACTGCTCCTTTCCGTACCATGTTACGCCTTCTCCTTCATTCATACCTATGGCCAGCGGCTTGCCTTCGGCGTCGAACGGGTTGTCCCATGGCATTCCGTTGTAGGCAGTTGCGATATCCTTCCAGTCGGTATACGAAGTGCTGTGGCTGCGGTTGTAACCCAGACGCACATTCATGGTAACCTGCTCGCCGATAGGGGCGGAGAGGTTCAGACGGGCCGAATTGCGGTCGTATGCCGTGCCAATCATAGAACCTTCTTCGTCGTAATGGTCGATGCTTGCAAAGTAGCTCATTCGTCCCGCCATACCTGCCGCAGATACATAATAGTCCTGCACGATACCTTTCTTGAATATGTTGCCATACCAGTCGTAGTCCTGATCCAGCAGGCTTTCGGGGCGTTGGGAGGCAAAGTTCTTCTCGCTCATCATCATGCGCTGGGTTTCGTAGAGTTCTTTGCTGTCCATAGGGTGGTAACGGCCGGAGAGGGACTGCTTGATACCTGCACTGGCCTTGAAGTTGACATCGGTGCGGCCGCGGTCCTTTGCGCTCTTGGTGGTGATCACGATGACGCCGCCCGCTGCGGAAGCACCGTAGAGGGCTGTGGCAGATGCATCCTTGAGGATGGTGACTGTCTCTACGTCATTTGGATTGAAAGTACCGCCGGCGATGCCGTCCACTACATAGAGCGGGTCGGCGCTGGCCGAAATGGAACCTGTACCGCGGATACGGATCTGAGCGGATTCGCCCGGCATACCGCTGGCGTTCATTACCACGACGCCGGCAGCCTTGCCCTGGATCATATTGCCCAGGTCGGGAGTGGAATTGTCCAGGAGTTCTTCGCTGTGCAGCGATACGACGGAACTGGAGAGTTCGTTCTTTTTCTGGGTAGTGTAACCCATCACTACGACCTCGTCCAGAAAGTGGACATCTTCTTTCATGAAGACTTCGATCTTGTTGCGGCCGCCTACAGCCTCCACAACGTCGGAATAGCCGAGGAGGTTGAAGGTGAGGGTGGCATCACCCCCGGCCTTTACGGTGAAGTTTCCGTCCAGGTCGGTAACGGCACCGCCGCCGGTAGAGACAAGCACACCTACGCCAATCAGGGGTTCACCCGTGGCGGCGTCTTTTACAGAACCTGTTACGGTGTTCTGCGCAAGGGCGGTTGTCGCAATCAGACCCAGAAGGATGATTGTAAATAATTTTTTCATATTATATGGTTATTCAGTGATAATGAAATCGTCCAGACCTGACATCTCGTATTTGTATATGTAAGACGTGGAACCATAGTCGTCGCCTATCCATACGCAATTGTTCTTATGGTCTACGCAAATTGATTCCTCGTTTGACATTGTCTTCATGGTATATGAGCCAAACAATTGTTCGGCATCTCCGCTAAGGGCAAAGAACTTGTGGGCTTCGGAATCGGTAACCCACAACCAGTCGGTAATCGGATCATAACACAGACCTGCGATTTCTTTAAAGGCTGGGAACTTCTCCTTGAGACTCTTTCGCCAAATAACCTCTCCCGTCTCCAGATTGCAGAGATAGAGGTATGAACCTGACTGCGTTCCGATATATACGAGCCCGTCCTTATAATATGTGCATCCCTCTGCGCCTGAATTGCCAAAATTGGCGGCATCGGCGATTTTGAAAAGGGACGTTACACCGTTATACCCATTTACGGTGCCGTTGACAGCCTTGTTGCCAACATATTTGGCATAAAAAGACCAGGAGAATATCTCATCCAGATCATCTGCAGGAATGCCGCAAACCACATTGGGCTCACCGCTGATTATGATGTCACCGGTGTCGTAATTGAAAGACATGCCTTCTGAATCAACGGTATAAGCTTTTTCGGAACCGGCGTCATAAGTGTAGATGCCGGTTTTGCCAATAACTTCTCCCGTTACGGAGATTTTTGCAATTTCGCTACCGTCTCCTACGCACCAGAGGAACTCTCCGTTACTGTCTATGCACAGGCCGGACAACTCGTTGACTTTGACGGAATATGAAGTGTAGTTGGTTACTTCCGGCATATGGGGTTTGCCGCCGCTGTAAGGCTGAAGTAAGGATGTGATATCGCCCAGCTCAAGGAATTTGCCGGGTTTGAGGATGGCATCTTCTGTATATGTATACGTGGCTGTCCACTCATCGCCCTTGGCGAAATAGAGGGTGAAGCCCCCGTTGAAACTTATGCCGCCCGGGAACCAGAGTGTGGTGAGACTTCCGTCGGAGCCAAGTTGCTCTTCACGGAACGGCCATCCGTCATCCTTGGGTTTTGCGGGAGTCTTCTTATTGGTTGAATACTCGTTCTTGTAACTCTTGTAACGCAGGCCGGGGCGTTGGGTTCCCGCAATGATAAAGCGGTCATAATTTCCTGATACGGTAAAGGAAAGGAATGAAGAAATGTCTATGAACGAGAAATTGTTATCTACCAGATAAGCTTGCGTGAGCATAACGTTGCTCACTGCATAATTGATGACCTGCCCGGTGACCCCGTCCTCCTGTTTTGCGGCATCCGCCGGCCATACGGCATACAGGGGGTCAGGCTCTGTGAGATATTTGAAAAGATCGCCTCCGAGTTCTGCGCTGGCAGTCTTTCCATCGCTGGATATCTGGCTGGCGGTCAATGTAATTACCTGGGCTGCCGGGCCATATCCGCCCTGAACCAGAATCTTGTCACCAACTTCCCACTGCCCTTTGAGCGGGGAAACAGTAAAAGTGTACACTCCCGGCACCGGTTTTCCGTCATCCACCGGGACATCGGCAGTCACCGTCACGTTTATGGTAGTTTCTGCGGCGGAGAACAAATTGGCTACTGCATCTTGCTTAATGGTGGCAGTGGTGCTGCCGGCCTTGATACCCGTCACTTCACCCGTTTCGGAGACTGTAGCTACGGAGGCGTCGGCAATGGTGTAAGTGATGGTGGCGGAGGAGTTTGAGACTGCACTAATCTGTGCGGTCTTACCCTCTGCTACGGTAATGTCAGACGCAGAGATGGTTGCCGGAGTTACCTCTTGCGGAGTTTCTCCGCAAGACAGGGATACAAAGGCCACAATGGCCATTACGGAAAGGATAGATTTTTTCATCGTAAAAAATTAAAGGGCAAGTGTGTAGCCTTTTTCGACGGTACCGTCGGCGGCTACCACAAAGTATATCGGTGTGAGTTGCGGGTCAAAGACAGCCGCTGCATTATTGTCAGACAAGAACTCCCAACCGGAACCGGAGGGGAGGGAACCATGGCCAAAGCATACGGCCAGGCGGTGAACATCGGCCCACTCGGGGTCGGAGGCAAGTATATCAAGTACCTGCCGGCACGACGGGCAGCTCAAATCAAGCACAAGCACCAGGGTGCGCTCGGTAATGGAAGAGCGGCCGGGAACCACGGCCTTGTCTCCGAGCCGGTTATAGCCAATCCACTCCCTTCTCTTGAGGAATGGTTCGCATTCATCGGTCTGGAGCACCGCGTCGGTAACAATTCTTTCCACTGCTTTGTTATAAAGCGTGGCATTCCGGCAGGGAGAATACAGGCTGTAGAACGCTGCGTCAATCCAGTCGGAATATACATAATATGCCACAGAGTCCTTTTTGAGCCTGTCAAAAAGGACATCAATGGCTGCAATCGCATCTGCCTCGGGGGCTTTTACCGCCAATTCTGCAAAGTCTGCAAAACGGTCCTCCGAAAGGCGGATGTCATCTTCCAAAAGAGGGAATTGATCCCAATAACCGCGAACACCCTGTGCCCGGCATCCCGAAAGGAGTGCCAGGCACAAAAGTATCTTCACGGCATATCGCATAAGTATATACTACTTGTTTGTCTTGATTCTCATAAGGTAGCCGTAGCCGTTGCCTGCCTCTTCGTCAATAGAGGAGTTGGGGATATTGGAAAGTTCTTCCCATTTGCCGCCACCGTCGGTATAGAAACGGACACTAGTCTGGAATTCGTCGCCCATAGGCATGGGAATCGTGCTGGCATTGGCAAATTGGTTAAACAGAGCGCGATCTACTTGAATCTCATACTCATTGCCCGAACCTAACCCGGTAACCAACCCGACGCCCGCGTCGGCAAGTTTTACCCAACTGCCTATACGTTGGTTGAACTCTCCTTCAACATAAGGAGCAAATTGGCCGGCGGAAGCCAGTGAACCTTCGATAATCAAGTCATAGTGTTCCAGGAAATAGCTCGTATAGCCGGACTCAAACTCTCCGTCAGTGTTGAAATTAAGACGGATGGGGAGAGTCTCATTAGCATTGGATAGAAGTTCTTCAAGAGACTCTGCATCGTATTTGATGTAGTAGAATACAAAGTCTGCATCTGCGTAGCAGCGGACTTCTTTCACTGCATCCCAGGGAGCGTCGGGATCGCTCACACTCTTGGTGAAGGTGCCGGTTTCCAGCGCACCCCAGTCTGCGAAGTCACCGTCTATTTTGATGGCACTTCCGGAAGGTGTCGGAGGAACGACTTCCTTGGCTGTTACGGTTACATTGATGGTCTTTTCTGCGGCGGAGAATCCTTCTACAGCAGCAACCTTAAGGGTAACGGTGGTGGTGCCGGCCTTTATTCCGGTAACATCGCCGGTAGCTGATACAACCGCGATGGATGCATCGGCAGAAGCGTAGGTAATGGATGCTGTGGAATTGGTGCTGGCAGAGATTTTTGCAGTTGCGCCTTCTTCTACAGTAACGTCATTAGCGGTGATGGTTGCGGCAACGGGTTCCTTCTTGCAGGAAACGAGACCCATCATAGCGATAATTGACAGGAATGCTAATACTTTTTTCATTGTACTGATGATATTGATGGTTATTGGATTTCAAACAATTTGTTCCAGCCTGTCGCCGCATCAAAGACATTCTCGTTGGCGAGGGCTATGCTGTATTCCGGCCGGCCGGCAAGCATCGGGTCTTCAAGGGCGAGGTATATGCTGCCCTTTGCCGACGGCAGAATGAAGTCGGTTTCAACAGAGTGATGGCCCCTCTGCCAAGCGCGGGGGTCCGAACCGAGGGGGAACCGGGCTGTGTCGCCGTTGTCTGAGACAAAGATTATCTCGGCATTTCTGGGATTCATCGGGGCCGCGAAGCCTGCGTTTTCCAGATTGATTAAAAGGTGTGCGGGTTTACCCGCCTCGAATACACTGGACAGGGTTGCATCTTTAAGAACCAGACGGTATCCAAGACGGTTGGTGATTTCGTCCATACACCCCGATTTTTTCCATCGGTCCAGCACGGAGCCGTTGTAACCGCTGTTGAGGTAGGTCCAGTGGTAGTCTTCCATATCCTTTAGACTGGCGGCGCAGGTGCAGTATTGACTCACACCGCAGGTCTCGCCGCCCATAATCATATAGCGGGTTTCTACCTTCCAGAATTCACGGTCGTCATCTTCGTTGTCAAAGGTGCCGTAGTCGTCTGCCGATGCTCCGAAACAGTCGTTGTGCCCGCAAAGGCGGGACAGGGCACTTCCGTTGTGAGCTGTTTGGGCCGACAGGGTGTCCTTTAGTGAGAGATTGTACATCCGCATCTTGAACTGGGGGGTGCGAAGGGCAATCTGACGGCTTGCGGGCAGCGCGTCCAGCAGCGCCTCGGTCAGGCGACGTCGAGGCTCATAATCCTTGTTGGAAGAGGGCTGGAAGTTGAAGTTGTCGGTGTAATACCACTCGCCCCAGACGCCCACAAAGCCGGCCTGGAGCACGAATATTACGTCTGCGTTTTTCTGTAAGAGGGGTTTCAACTGCTCTACGTGGCGCAGAACCACATCTACAGCAGGGTCCCAGGGCTTGTTGCCTTCGGAGTTCTGATATGCAAAGCGAAGAACGCATTTTATGCCGGCTTCCCGCAGGGCGTCCATTGACTTCTGGACCATATCCAGATAGGCCTGCGAAATGTCCCCTTTCATAAAACTGTTAAGGTAGAAGCCGATGTACATCAGGGTGATTCCCTCTTCTCGGAGGGCCCTGGCTTTACTGGCAGAGATGGCTCCGGAAGCCTTGAATATATCCACCGCACCGCCGTAGAATCCCCTTTCTGGGTTTACCACGGGTTTGGTGGCCTCATTAAACACGTTAGTGATGGTAGCAGTCACCTCCGGCTGCTCCGGCTGCTCAGGTTGCTCCGGTTGTTCAGGCTGCTCCTGCTCTTGACCGTCCGGATCGCCATCCGGCCCGGTAGCGTCGCCGCAAGCGGCCCAGAGCATTGCAGATAAAACAATCGCAAGGAAACGGAGCGCTTTCATATGCAGAAGCTAAAGGCTAAAGGTGTAAATTGTATTGAAGCCGGTCTCTTCCTGCCAGGTGTTTTCGTTGGCCAGGCGGATAGAGAACAAAGGGTTGTTATGCAGAGTCTCGCAGGGGTCGGGGAGGTTAAGCGACAGGGTGTACTGCCCCGTAAGCCCTGAAGGCAGGTCTATAGTCTGTTCTATGGTGCTTGTTTCGCCCGGCATCCAAAAGCGCGGGTCGGAATCTATCTTGTAACTAGCCGCAATGCTGCCGTCCTTGTCTGTCAGCACAAACTCTGCATCGCGGGGGTTCATGACGGAGGCGAAGCCGTCGTTGCGTATTTTAAGGACAATCTTGAACGCTTCGCCCGAGCGGGGAGCCTCTGAGAACTGTCCTTCTTCCAGAACGAGCCGGTAGCCCAGCCGCTTCTGGATTTCTTCCATGCAACCCTCTGTTCTCCAGCGCTTGAGCACGCTGGGGTGATAGCCGAGGTTGAGGTAGGTGAAATGCTGTGCTGCAAGGTCTTTCAGGGCGCCTTTGTATTTTTCTGTCCCATCGCAGTGGCAGAACTCTGCCAGTTCGCAGGACTCTCCGCCCATTATGGTATATTTGGTCTCGGCTTCCCAGTACTGGCGATCTTTGACACCGACAAATGTGCCCACGTCGTTGGCACTGGACAGGTAGCAGTCGTTGTGCCCGCCAATGCGTGCCTTGGCGGTGGGAAGGTGAGCTTCTGCGTGGGTTATGGTGTCTTCCAGGGAGAGCCCGTAAAGCCTCATCTTATAGCCCGGGGTGCGGAGCTCTATCTGGCGGCTTTCCGGTATGGCGGCCAGAAGTGCATCTACCAGGGCTTTCCGGTCTGAAGTGGCGCCGAAATGATCGGTATAATACCATTCGCCCCAGCTGCCTATAAAGCCGGCCTGAACCACGAATATCACATCGTAGAACTCCCGTAAGAGGGGAGTCACCTGCTCCAGATGTCTGTGTACCTGCTGGGTCGTTGCATCCCAAGGTTTGTCTTTGGCATCGAAGCCATTGGAATAGGCGAAACGAAGGATGCACTTCATTCCGCCGTCGCGGAGCGACTGGAATTTTTTACGTATGGTCTGAAGATACTCTTCAGAGATATCAGTTTCTACATAGTCCGTGAGGTAGAATTCCAGCAGATACAAGGAGCGGCCTTGCTTGCGTGAAGCCTTTATTACGGCATCGGCAATGCCCTGCCCGGTGGCAGAGTGGGTCTCGGACGCCTGGTAGAAACCGCGTTCAGGATTCGGGAAATTCTCTTCGGAAGCGGTGTAAGTGACTGTTTCCAACTTCTCTTGAGGTTCCACGGGGTCGGGATTCTTGTTGCAGTTAGCAGCCATCAAGGCCGGGATGGCAGCTATAAGGACAATTCTGCTGAAATGTTTCACGGCTATTTTTTTTTGAAAAACCATAGGCAGGTCCAAAACGGGCTCTGCCTATGGTTAGTATTGATAAAAATGTTATTTCTGAGTAGTCACTACCAGCAGAGGCAGATATCCTGTAGCGTTGCTCTCGTCGGGTGCAGTGCTGGGCAGAATACCTACAGAGTCCCAGTTCTGCTGGATGTCAAAGCCGATTCCGAAGACATCTGCAACGGGATAACCTACGTCCTTGAGCATAGAGCGGTCAATCTTGAATTCATACTTGCCTTCGACGCCGGCACCTTCACCGACACCGCTGCCGTCGCCAATGAGTGGCGGGTCGCTCCAGCTCCAGCCGCTTTCACCGTCTGCGCCGGTCCAACTGCAGACAGCGGGGTCATAGGAACCAAGTTCGCCGCCTTCTTCACCGCCGCCATAAATCCAACCCTCAAGCAGGATATCTGTGCATGCTTCTGCGAACTCATCACTATAGCCACCTGTGGAAGCGTCGCCATCGGTGTTGATGTAGCAGTGGAAAGGTACGTGCTCAACCCCGGGTACAGCCTCGATGGCATCGGTATCCCACTCAAAGTATACATAAATGAAGTCGGGATCTGCGTAAACCTTGCAGTGAGTGAGTGCAGGGTGGGTAGCTTCTTCGTCACCATAAGTCTTGGTGTAAGAATTTGAGGGCAGAGCAGCCCAGTCAGCAAAGTCACCGTCGATTACGATGGCAGCGCCAGAAGGGCCGGGGCCGGGGCCGGGGCCTGCCTTTGCAGTAACGGTAACCTTAATGCTCTTTTCAGCTGCGGTGTAAGCATCCTTAACGGCAGCTACCTTGATGCTGATGTTGGCAGAACCGGCCTTTACGCCAGTCACAGTGCCGTCGGCAGCTACTGTAGCAACAGCAGTGTTGTCCGAAGCGTAGGTGAGGGTTGCAGAGGAGTTGGTGGAAGCATTGATTTTTACAGTGCTGCCCTCTTCAACTGTCACGTCACTAGCGGTAATGGTGGCCTGAGCGGGCTCCTTGTTGCAGGAAACGAGACCAACCATGGCAAAGATTGCCAGAAGTGTTAGAACTTTCTTCATAATGATCTGATTAATAGGTTAGTAAATAGGTTTATAAATTAACTGGAATTATCTTGGATTCTGCTCTATGCCGGCCGAGTTGATCTCATCCTGAGAGATAAGCATTGCTATCCTGAGGTCTGTGGGCTGGATAACTTCCCAAGTATGGTAGCCGACATAACGACGGTCCAGAGGGAGTTGGTTGCGGAGCATATCGAAATAGCGGTGGCCTTCGAAGCAAAGTTCCATACGGCGCTCGTCAAGTACGACCTCCAGAACATCTTTGTATCCGAATGCCGAATAATTGTTCATTTCGGGAATGCCGGCACGGCGGCGGATAGTGTTCACGTCTTCCAGAGCCTTGCCGTTGTCGCCCTTGTGGGCATAGGCCTCGGCACGGTTAAGCACCACTTCTCCCCAACGGAGGAATACGGGTGAGGTCAGCATAGGATTGCCGCCCTGGCCGCAGAATTTGGTGTTGTAGTAGCGCATATAGAAGCCGCCGTTGTCGGTACGGCCGATTGCAGCCCTGTAGCGGGCGTCGGCATCAGACTGCCTTTCGGCATATCTCTCACCGGTTTCGGGGTCGGTCTTCTTGCCGGGGGTGGCGTGGTTGGGGCCGGGACGCACCCATACACGTTTCACGCCGTCAATCTCCTTGCCGGGGAAGTTGGGGTCGGAATTCTCTACGAAATAGATGGTGTCGCGTCCATCGTGAAGAATCTGACGCTTAGCCACGTGGTCGTAGTATTTGAATACGGGAACCATCTTGCCGCTGCCTGCGGGATATTCTTCCTCTCCGATCTTCTCTCCCTGAGACTGGAATTTTACGTTGCCGGATGCGTCTGCTTTAGCCGCAATGGCAACCGCGCCGGTGCAGTAGTCGCCGGAGCCGCCAGGCACAGGATAAACTACAGAGAGGGTGCCGTTCATAGCTGTCTGCATCTCCTCGTATGTCTTCTGGGCCTTGTCGTTGCCTTCCTTTGCAGGGCGGGGATCAATCATACGGAAGTATGCCTTGAAGCGTTTGTCCTGGGGATAGCGGCGGAAAAGGTCAATCAGGTTCTCACTCCAGTAGTGCTCGCCCCAGCCGATGGTCTTGCCGCCATCCAGAGGAGCTTTGATGTACATAGAGGCGATAGAGGCCTCGCCGTGATCCTGGGCCCACTCGTGGGTGTCTTTCAGATGGATGCACCAGATAGTTTCGGGGTGATCGAAAGTGTGTGAGGGGTAGTCGGCGTAGTCATAGCCGGCAAGTGAGGCGGGAGCAGTTGCCAGAAGCTCGTTGCACTCGTCTATACACAGCTGGTCTTCACCCATAGTGAGGTATACGCGCGAGAGCAGGGCTGCCGCTGCTTGCCAGGAGACATAACCCTTGTCGCCGCCTCTGACAGGAGTGCCCTCCTTGTCTTTGGCCATACACTCTTTGGCCTTTTTGAGGTCTTTTACAATCTGGTCGTAGACATCATATACGGTGGCGCGGGTGGTGATGGTCTTGTCAGAATCCTCCAGACGGATGGGAACTCCGGGATGGGATGCATCGGCGGAATATTTGTACGGCATAGCGAACAGATTCACCATCTGGAAGTGGCAGAAGGCGCGGAAGAACAGGTTCTCACCCATAAGGTGGCTGTTCAGGTCGGACTCTTCTGAGTTATTGAGAATGATGATATTACCGTTTGCCGTATCGATAATCTTGTATGCCATCCACCAGGTATAGTAGATATTCTTGGCGGTATTGTCGTCGGTGTAGCGGTAGGGATTGATGAACGGGTCTTCGGTGATACCCGATACAGTCACGTTGTCTCCACGGAGTTCGTTCATCTGGAAAATGTGGCGGATATAGTAGTTGCCGCTTTCTCCGCCGTCCTGTCCCTTATAGGCAATCCTGTCCTGGAAAAGGGTGTAGATACCGTTCGTGGTGAGCAGAGGGGCATCGGGATTCTTTGCGAGTTCCTCTGCGGTGAGAGCGTCGGAACGGTAAAGATCCATATTGCAGGATACCAGTGCCAGTGCTGCAAATGCAAGTATAAATATCTTTTTCATAGTGTATCTATGTTAGAATGTGATGTCGATACCGAATACGGCTGTCATCGGGATGGGATAGTTCTGCGTGTACATACCTGCGTGGTGATAGGTGTCACCGTCCAGGCGAACCTCCGGGTCCATACCGGAGAAGCGGGTGAGAGTCCAAAGATTGTCGGCTGATACATAGACACGTGCATCGGTCATCTTGATCTTCTGCAGGAAGGTTTGCGGCAGGTTGTATGCCAGCGTAACGTTTCTCAGGCGGAAGAAGCTGCCGTTTTCAAGGAAGCGGGAAGAGGTCTTCTCGGCGCCGTCCTTGCGGCCGCTGACCGGTTTGGGGTGGGTGGCGAATGCATTGGTGCCTTCGGGGTCACCTTCCATCCAGCGTACCCAGCCGAGGCCGTTGTTGTGGGACATCAGGTTCATACCGGTGTATGCGCCGTCGTGGTCCATACTCTCGCGGGTTCTGTTGTAGATGGTGTTGCCCACCACGAAGTTGCCGTTGGCGCTCAGGGTGAAGCCTTTCCAGTGGATGGCTGTATTGAGACCGCCGCTGAACCAGGGGGATGCGGAACCTACGATGGTGCTGGCTGCGGTATCCCACTTGCCCACATAGTCATCGTCGGGATTGCCGGTAATGATTTCCTTGCCGTTCTCGTCAAAGTTCTTGAACCATCTGGGGTTACCGGTCTGAGGGTCGATGCCGGCCCACTTGGGCATATACCAGGAGTATACATCATGGCCCTCTCTGAGGATCTGGTTCACGTCGCCGCGTTTCAGGATAATGTCCTGATGCTCGGGGAGCTCCAGCACACGGTTCTGGTTGAAGCCCATATTGAAACCGACGGTCCAGGCGAAGTTCCTGTTGCGGATAATGGATCCGTCAATTGCCAGCTCGACACCCATATTGCGTACCTTGCCGACATTGTCCATCACGGCGTAGAAACCTGTGGACGGCGGTTTCGGGGACTGGAGGAGAATCTTGCTGTTGATTGTATGATAGAGGTCCAGGGTAATGTTCCAGTTGTCCTTGAAGGTGGCGTCGATACCTAAGCTGGCCATCAGGGCCTCTTCCCAACCAAGGTAGGGGTTGGCCATACGGTCCAGAGTGTAGGCGCCGTCGCCGCTCTCGCTGGGAGAGTAGGTCTCCTGATACTGGAAGTTGGGGATATTGTCGTTACCGGTCTTACCATAACCTGCGCGCAGTTTCAGGAAAGAGATGGTAGGGTTATTCTCCAGGAAGCTCTCGCGGGAGATGATCCAGGCTGCGGAAGCGCCGGGGAAGAAACCGCCGCGGTTCTTGGGGCCGAACTTGGAACTTTCGTCATAGCGTACAGATGCTGTGACAATGTACTTGCCAAGATATGAATACTGCGCCTGTGCAAGAGCAGCCCAGGCTCGGGTCATATAGTCGTAACCTTCGGGAACGCCGGGGATATCAATGTTGTTGAGAGCGCGTTTGCCCTGCATTATGTTTGTGCCGGAGGCGCCAAGGCTACGGGCATAGCCTTCGCCGTATTCCCAGCCGAGGGTACCGTTAAGGTCGTGGCTGCCAAAAGTCTTGTGGAGTTTTGCCAGATTGGTGGTGCCCCAGCCATTGCTCTCGGATTCGGTGTTCGTGAGGCTGCCGCCTGTGTTGCCGCCCTCCAGAGTGCGGGGATCCACATATTCCTCCCAGAAGGAGTTGGAGGTGTCATAGCGGTTCATAGTGACGAGGGTCAGCCAGTCGGTTACGTTCCATACCAACTGCAAGTCTCCGGTGAGTCCGTCACCCCAGCCCTTGCCATAGTTGTACTGCTCTTCAAACAGGATGTTTGCGGGGTTCTGTGTCCACCAGATCTCACCGTTGTCAGGGCGGATACTGCCGCCGTTGAAGACGTAATTTTTGGTGTATGCACCGTCAACCATCTCGTAGGGGATATCCCAGGGCATTGTGTAGTAAGACTGCTCTACCAGGCGGTAGGACTGCTCGGAACGGTCACGTGACTTGGCGTAGCTCAGTCGCATGGTCATTGTCAGGCGGTCGGTGATGGGAGCCGACAGGTTCATACGGGCAGAAGTCTTGCGGTAATAGGTGTTTATGGCTGTTCCCAACTCGTTGTAGTGGTCGGCGCTCACAAAGTAATTGACCTTGCCGGACTTGCCCGAAACGGATGCGTAGTAGTCCTGAACGACACCGGTCCTGAAGCAGTTGCCCAGCCAGTCGAAGTCCTGGGTAAGGAGCGACTCGGGATAGGTGCCGGCAAAAGTGGCGGGATCTACCATAGAGCGGGTGAACTCGTATAGCTGAGCGGAGTTCATCGGGTGGAAACGGCCGTAAAGGGCGCGTTTTACACCGCCGCTGGCCTTGAATTCCACAGAGGTTTTGTCCTGCGAGCCGCTCTTGGTGGTGACCACAATCACACCGCCGGAAGCTGCAGCACCGTAAAGTGCTGTGGCAGAGGCATCTTTCAAGACTGTAATGGTCTCGATATCGTTAGGGTTGAAACTGCCGCCGGCAATACCGTCGACTACGTACAGAGGGCCTGCGCCGGCTGTGATGGAACCGGTACCGCGGATGCGGATATCGGCCTGCTCGCCGGGACGTCCGGAACCGTTCATTGCCACAACGCCGGCAACCTTGCCCTGCAGCATATTGCCGACATCGGGTGTAGAAACGTCACGGAGTTTCTCACCGCTCATAGAAACCACCGAACTGGACAGCTCGGCCTTCTTCTGAGAAGTGTAACCCAGCACGACCACTTCGTCCAGAAGCAGATTGTCGGGGTGCAGGTTGACATCGATTCGGGCACGGTCGCCTACCTGCTCGCTTACGGACTTGTAGCCGATGCTGGAGAAGGTCAGCACTGCGGAAGGAGATACGGTTATGACATAGTTTCCGTCATAGTCCGTAACTGTACCGCCACCGTTGGAAGCAACAACTCCGGCGCCTATTACAGGTTCTCCGGTGGTTGCATCCAGCACCTTTCCGCTAACCTGATGCGTCTGAGCGAACATCTGTGACGAAATGGCCAGCAGCGCCAGCGCAATCGTCATAATACGGATGGATTTAAGTTTCATCTGACAGTTATTATTATATAAATGAATAAATCGTCTAATCATAACAGGTCATTGAGACCGATAAGGTTGAAAGCGCGGAAATACTTGTCCATATCGCGCTCTATGCGGCCCAGGACAATTTCTTCTGCATCAATGCCAAGGCGGCCCAGATTGTCATAAAGGAATCCGCGGGCGGCCAGGGTGCGGGGCTGCTGCCAGATGTAGCGGCAGCAGGTTGCCACGATCCAATCCTGACGGTCAGGGGTAAGTTCCGTGAGGTCCTTGCCCAACTCGTCTTCGTGGAGCCATTTCTCCCAGCGATGGGAATCGTGTACCTCGGCAATGAGAGTGTCGCGCATATTGGAAAGCACAGCGACCTTGCCTTCTGCTTCAAGCTTTTTCTCTAACTCTTCCAGCTCGCACAGGGCCCTGTATTCGCCCATAGTGAACTCTGGACCCACATTGGCGGCGCCCATACCGCAGAGAGGGTACTCCTCGGGGTTGGCTACATCATCGGTATAATGACCTTTGATGTAGCTTCCCAGAGGACGGACTTTAGCCGTAAGACGACGGGCCACTTCGCCATCGAAGATGGTGGTGTCCAAGTCGGTACCAACCTTTCCGACTATGAAACACGGCCAGACGTCGGGCAGTCCTGCACCAACCAATCCTAATTTCAAATCGTGTATGAAAGTATCAAAAGTGGTTTCGTCTGCAAGCCCGCCGTGGACCTCTTCTGTGCCCACCTCATAGGATATGGGGGCGATGCCCTTCTCCTTGCGGAACTTCTCTACGTGCGCAATCAGCTCCACGGTGCGCTTTGCCACCAGGTGGATGTCTATGGTCTGACCCTTGGGGACATTGATGTCCACGGTGGGGTCCACGTGAATCAGGTCGTAGCCAGCCAGTACGGCAGCCTCGAACGACTTCTTGACGCCGTTCATAGCGTCTTCGGTGCTCCATTTCTCTGTGCGCTGCTTATCCTTGAGCCAGGGTCCGCCGTGGTCGATGGCCACAATCACGGGACCGGTAAAGTTCACGCGCTCCGTCTCAAATCGGACCGTGCGCACAAACGCCTCCTGTGTCATTCCGGTATAGCCTCCGTCGCAGTCAATCTGGTTGAGGGTAGCTGCGAAATAAATGGGGGCGTTGTTGCGCTTTGCAGCCCTTAGGCTGGCGCGGATCACAGTGGGGGAGTTGGGGCAGGCCGCGAAAATGGTGCGGGGGATGCCGGTCTCTTTCTGGAGCTGGTCGATTCTCTGAAGCAGTTTCTCTGTCTTGCGCATATTATTATATATATAGTGTTACACCTTCCACAACGCGTGAGATGTTGCCCGATACAGAAGGTGTGTCGGGGCAAAGGCCCGAATTGATGGATTTGAACATTCCAAGCATCTGGGCGGTGAATACGTATGCCACGCAGCCGTAGCAGGCGGGCATATCGTCTTTGAATCCGAGCTCTACGCACAGGTCGGCAGGTACGCCGGGATTCTGGAGGCATACCACCACGCTGGCGGTTACAGTGTTGTTTGCCTGAATCTGCCTGATAAGATCCAACTCGTAGCGGCGGATCTTTTCCATAGGAGATATCAGGTACACCAGCAGGGATTCGGGATTCACCAGAGCCTTGGGGCCGTGGCGGAAACCCAGGAACGAGTCAAAGGCGCACATAACGGCGCCGTCGGTGAGCTCCTGCAGTTTGAGGCGGGATTCCTCTGCAACGCCCTGGAGAGGGCCGCTGCCCAGGAAGATGGCGCGCTTGAAGTCGCGGCGTGTGAGCTGCTCTATCTCGCTTTCGTATTTTTCCATTGCGGCCTTGACGCAGCTTGACAAGGTCTCGATATATTTCTTATGCTCTTCCAGGCGGTCTATGTTGGCAATCATAGAGCAGGAGAGAAGCATTGTGGAGTAGCTGCTGGTCATTGCCAGGGAGAGGTCGTTGGTCTCGGGGGGCAGCAGCACGCACAGGATATTGTCGCCCTTGCGCAGAGCCAGCTGGCCCTCTGCATTGCAGGTGATGAAAATGTGAGCAATGCGGCCGGCGGTGGCTTCAACAGCCTTTACTGCACCGATGCTTTCGGGGCTGTTGCCGCTGCGGGCAAATGAAATCAGCAGCACCTTGCTGTCTTTGTTGAAATAGAATTCGGGTGCTGTGAGGATATCGGTGGTGGCTATGGCACGGGCACCCCTGAACGGTGTGTCGAACAGTGCGGGTTCCAGTGCGTCACCTATATATGCGGAAGTACCGGCTCCGGTCATAATAATTTCGAAACCTTCCGAAACATACCTATCTACGAATGCTTTGATCTCCTGCTTGTGCTTAAGTATTATGTCACAAGCCTTTAGCCACACTTCTGGCTGTTGTTTGATCTCTTTGTACGTGTATAAATCCTGTGTCATCTTTGTGGTTTTTATCCGAACAAAATTACAAAAAAATGCATATTGTTTCGGTTGATTCTGCAGAAAACGTTTCGATTGGTTTCGCTTTGTTGCGGGTTTTACAGGTCAACGGTCTCTACGTTAACATTCATAGACTTGAGCTGGTTGCGCATATTGGTGGGGAATCCGCTGTCGGTGATGATGGTGTTAAGTTTGTCAACCGAGGCGATGAATGCCAGCGCGCGCTTGCCCACCTTGCTGGAATCGAACACTGCAATTACCTCGGAGGCGCGGGAAATCATCACCTGGTTGGTGCTGGCTTCCTCTACGTTGGGAGTGGAAAGACCCGACTCCACGCTGAAACTGTCCACGCCCAGGAAAAGCTTGTCGCAATAGAAAAGCTTGAGGTTGGATTCTGCCAGCGGCCCCACCACAGAAAGACTGGTTTCCCGCAGCAGTCCGCCCAGCATCATCACCTTGAATCGGCGGTATTTTACCGCTTCCATCATTGCGTTCACCGAGGTGGTGACTATGGTTAAATCGTTGAAGTTATGCAGATTGCGAACCACTTCCAGGGTGGTAGTGCCGGAGTCGATAAGTATTGTGTCGCCGTCTTTGATATGTGCGGCGGCAGCCCGGCCAATAGCCTGCTTCTCGCGGGAATTAACCATCTGCTTGAAGCTGAAGTTGTGCTCGTCCGGCTCTTTCTGGTTGGTGCTGCTTTCTTTAAGTGCCCCGCCGTGGACACGTATCAGAAGCTTGCGGTCCTGAAGGATCCTGAGGTCCTTGCGGATGGTGACTTCGGAGACGCCGAAGATCTCCTTAAGCTGGGAAACGGTCACTGAAGAGTCCTCGCGAAGTTTCTGAAGAATAGCCGACCTGCGGCCCTGGGCGGTATCGTAGATTTTCATAGTGTTTCGGTTTTATGCAAATATAGTAATATTTCGATATGAAACAAAGCGAAATCGCAATTCTTTCGAAAAAAAGATTATATTTGTACCGTAGAGAAAAATCGAAACCCAATGAAAAAGTATGACATTGCCGCCATTGGCGAGCTCAACGTGGACATTATCCTAAACAGGATTGAATCGGAACCCGAAATCGGCAAGGAGAAATTTGCTCAGGATATGATTGTGACCCTGGGTAGTTCCACCGCAATTTTTGCCGCCAATGCAGCATCGCTGGGCAGCAAGGTGTGCTTTGTGGGTATGATAGGGCGCGACTCTTTTGGCTCTCTGGTGCGCACTTCCCTTGAAGCGCGCGGCGTTGACACCAGTTTCCTTGTAGAGGGAGATACTCCCACCGGAGCCTCGATTTGTATGAGTTATGGAGAGGACCGTGCGGTGCTGACATATCAGGGTGCCATGGATGTGATGGGGCTGGATGATATGGACCTTTCGGTTTTCGACCAGACGAAACATATTCATCTGAGTTCTATATTTATGCAGAGCGGCGTGCTGCGTGATCTGGAAAAGATTCTGGACCTGGCGGCCGCCAAGGGTGTCACTGTTTCGCTTGATACCCAGTGGGATCCGATAGAGAAGTGGGCTTTTGACTATAAGAAGCTTCTCCCCAAGATCACCGTGTTTATGCCCAACGAAAAGGAGCTGCAGGAGCTCACCGGCAAGAAAGACCTGGAAAGCGCGATTGCAGAAGTTGAGCCGTATCTTGGCTGTGCAATGATGCTCAAGTGCGGCAGCAAAGGTTCCATACTTATAAAGAAAGACGGCAGCCGCACCCAGCTTCCGGCATTCCTCAATAAAGATGTTGTGGATGCAATTGGCGCCGGCGACAGCTGCAACTCGGGTTTTGTGAGCGCCTTTGTCAAAGGGCTGCCGCTTGAGGAGTGCCAGCGCACCGGCAACCTGACCGGCGCCGTGAATACCACCGCCGCCGGAGGTACCGGGGCCTTTGCCTCGCTGGAAGCTGTGCGCAAGGTTTGCCGGGAGCGTTTTGGACAAGAAATCAATCTCTAATATGAAAAAGATATCAGTCATAGCGGCTGCGTTGCTGCTTCTGGCCGGTTGTGCCCCCAAACCTTCCGACTGCTTGCTGTCGGGCAAAAAAGTTGTGCCCGGCATCAGCGTTATCTCTACCTCGGAGTGCCCTGCGGGTTTTGCTGGAATGACCGTCCGCACTGTGGCTTTTGTAAACGAAAGCGGAAAGCCTGTCACCATAGATGCTATGGAAACCTCCAGGATAGAGGTTTCCGGCAAGGAGATATGGTCTTTCCAGCCCACTTCTACCGGTGACCGGCTGGACTGGGCTATGCCGGTGGAGAGCGGTTTCTACCAGCGCAACTTCTTGGGAATGAACGGTTCCGACTATGGCGGAGGTATCCCTATGGTCTGCCTGTGGACACCCGAGGCCAATATCAGCGTGGGTCTTGCAGAGCCGGTGATCCGCCTGGTATCAATGCCGGTAAAGCGCCGCGGCAACCGCGCCGAGGCGTGCATCCGCCAGGATTTTGAAGAGCCGGTGGTGCTGCAGCCAGGCGATACGCTCAAGGCCTGCAATCAGTTTATACTGACCTCCAGCGGAGACTTTTTCAATCCGCTGCGGGAGTTCTCGCAGTATATGCAAAAGACTTTCGGCTTTGAAATGCCCAAGTCTCCCGATGCAGCCTACGAACCCGTTTGGTGCGCCTGGGGCTACGAGCGTACATTCACCGTAGACGAGGTTATAGGCACTTTGCCCAAGGTTGTGGAGCTGGGTTTCAAATGGGTCGACGTGGATGATGGCTACCAGATTTGCGAAGGCGACTGGGAGACCAACGACCGCATCGGTCCCGACGGTATGCGCCGTATGACCGACGCGATACACGAGGCGGGTCTGATGGCCAAGCTGTGGTGGGCGCCGATGTGCGCCGATCCCGAAAGCAGCCTCGCCAAGAATCATCCCGAGCTGCTTCTGGTGCAGAAAGACGGTACCCACGAGGACATCAGTTGGTGGGACAGCTGGTATCTCTCTCCCATAAACAAGGGCACGATGGATTATACCCTGAACCTGGTGGACCGCTTTCTGGTAGACTGGGGCTTTGACGGCTTCAAACTGGACGGCCAGTATTTGAATCTGTGTGCGCCAGACTATAATCCCACCAGCGACATCGCATATCCAGAAGAGGCGTGCGAGCGTTACCCGGAGTTTGTGAAGGGCGTGGCAGAACGTGCCGAGGCCGACAAGCCGGGCGCAGTGGTGCAGCTCTGTCCCTGCGGCTGCGCTGTGAACTTTTTCTATCTGCCCTACATCAACCAGTCGGTTGCTTCCGACCCTACCTCCAGCGCCCAGATCCGTATGAAACGCAGGGCTTATGCTGCTATGTGCCCCGACCTGGCCTATTATGCAGACCACGTGGAGCTTAGCGACGGCGGCCTGGATTTCCCTTCGCAAGTGGGCGTGGGCGGCGTCATCGGCACCAAATTCACCTGGCCCAAGGCCAACCCGGACGCCAAGGAGTCGGGCGGCAGCCTTCTGACAGAAGAAAAGGAGGCTCTGCTGCGCAAGTGGGTGCCTATCTATAGCGAGAAGATGCTTTCCAAGGGCAATTACCTGAACCTTTATGATTATGGTTTTGATAAACCCGAGGCTCACGTAATTGAGAAGGACGGTGCAATGTATTATGCATTCTATGCTCCTAAGTGGAATGGCGAGCCCATCACCCTCCGCGGCCTCGGGCCCCGCAAATATAAAGTAACCGAATATGCATCGGACGATCTTAAAACCTACGAGGTTGAGGGTCCCGATCCAATAATTAATCCTATCTTTGAAGGGAATTATCTTATCGAAGTCAAATAAACAGGCCTATGAAAACGAATAAACTATTGGCGTTGCTTTTAGTTCTTCCGCTGCTGATGTTCTGCAGCGGTAAGGTAGATTATGAACCCGACGATCAGACCTCATACGAAGGTGCCGCCCCTGAAGTGAAAAACGGGGATGTGGTGCAGGTGACCAATCCCAACGTTCAGAAGTTCCTTTCTGAGGTAAACTATCCCGATAAAGACTATTCTTTTACAAAAGTGCTTGATTATTACGGCGGTTTCAACGGCAAGCTCTATAACGAGCAGGGTCAGGAAGATCCCTCCGGCGTGGCTTTCAGTTGGACCAAGGAGCCGGACTCCGACATTCCCCTGTCCTACAGCCTCCGCTGGAATCAGGCGGCATTGAAAGAAGGTGCCCTGACGCTGCATCTTGAAGATAAGCTTTCCTGGAAGGCTGATATCCCGGTTCCTGAAGGACAGTGCTTTATCAATATTTCCAATCTGGTTCCCAACGACCAGTATACATTCAAGGTAAGTTCGGCCAAGGGAAAAACAATCAAAGAGGGCAGTTTCTCCACTACCGGCCTTCTCCATCAGGTTCATTTCCAGGGTGACGGCGGCGGTGTGCGCAATGTCCGCGACCTCGGCGGCTGGAAGACCATCGACGGCAAAACTGTCAAGTACCGCAAATTGTACCGCGGCGGCCGTATGAATGATCCCTGGGAGGTAATGCTGAACGAAGAGGGCCAGAAAGAGGTCCTTATAGAAGGGATTGGCGCCCAGTTGGACCTCCGTGGCAAGTCTGACGTTATGAATTCTCCTGCGGTAGACGGTCTGGACCACTGTGCACCCGTCATTGAGCAGGGCGGCAAGTCAATGCTTGTGAAAGATGCAGCAAAGACCAAAGAATGCTTTGAGTTTATAGTGAACAGCCTCAGGGCTGGCAAACCTGTGTTCTTCCATTGCTCCCTGGGCCGCGACCGCACAGGTACGCTGGATATCCTGCTGCTGGGTCTGCTGGGTGTCAGGGAAGGCGATATAGGCAAGGCCTACGAGGTGACTTATTTTGCCCCCGTCGGCTATAGCGTTTCTTCTTCTGAAAAGAAGAGCAACCCCGAGCCAATTTTCAAGAATACCCGTATGGAATGGGTCTATAGCGATGTGGTTCCGCTCTTCTGGAGCCGTGCCGGAGCTGGCGGCACTTTTGCCGACGGCGTAGAGAAATATCTGCTCAATACAGCCAAAGTCTCACAGCAAGACATTGACGACTTCCGTAGTATGATGTTGGAATAATCTTAATACAATATGAAAAGAATCAAAACACTGTTGGCCATCGTTGCATTGGTTTCTCTGGCCGTTTCCTGCCAGAAGGCCGATCCTTACGGCTACACAATTAAAAACAATCAGATTGTCTACAACACTCCCGAGCGTCCCGCCGACCAGCAGAGTATGCTGGGCTTTGCGGCAGAGCCCATAGAGAATGTGAGGGTAGGTGTCGTCGGTCTCGGAGACCGCGGTACCGGCGCCATCTGGCGTATGCCCTACCAGGAGTTTGCCACCGTGGTGGCTCTCTGCGACCTGTATCCCGACAGGGTTGAAAGGGCCCAGAAGGTGCTCGAAGACCTGGGCGCACCCCGCGCAATTCACGAGTTCAGCGGCGAAGAGGGCTACAAACAACTCTGCGAGCTGGAAGATGTGGACCTTGTGTATCTGGCAGTTCCCTGGCAGCTGCACACTCCCATCGCAGTTTATGCTATGGAGCACGGCAAGCACGTTGCCATTGAGGTTCCCGCAGCCACCAGCATCAAAGAGTGCTGGGATCTGGTGAACACCTCAGAGCGCACCCGCAAGCACTGTATGATGCTCGAGAACTGCTGCTACGACTTCTTTGAGCTCAACTGCCTGAATATGATTCAGAAGGGTCTCTTTGGCGAGATCGTGCACGTGGAGGGTTCTTACTGCCACAACCTGGATCCCTACTGGGACAACTACCAGGGTGACTGGCGTATGATCTACAACCGCGCCCACCACGGCGACGTGTATCCCACCCACGGCATCGGCCCCATCTGCCAGGATTTGAATATCCACCGCGGCGACAAGATGGATGTGCTGGTGGCTATGGACAGCGATGCATTTTCCGGCCAGGCCATTGCCGACAAGCGCTATGGCGAGGGCAAGTTTGAGTATGCCAACGGCGACCACACCACCACTACCATCCGCACCCGCAAGGGCAAGACCATTCTGGTAGAGCACGACGTGGTGACTCCGCGACCCTACAGCCGTATGTATCAGGTGGTTGGCACCAAGGGCTTTGCCAACAAATACCCCAACGAGGGTCTGGCACTGGGCACAGAAAATCTGGGTGAGGTTGCCTATGACGATCTGGATGCCGAGCAGTATATGGGCGAGGCAGAGCGCGATGCAATAATGGAGGCATACAAGCATCCCATTATCTCCGAGTTGGAAGAGGTTGCCCGCAAAGTGGGCGGCCACGGCGGAATGGACTTCATTATGGACTACCGTCTGTTCTACTGCCTGCACTATGGACTTCCTCTGGATCAGGACGTTTATGACGCTGCTGAGTGGAGCGCGTTGGTAGAACTCACCGAGGTCTCCATCAACCACGGCTCGATGCCAGTGGTGATGCCCGACTTCACCCGCGGTGAGTGGGACAAGACCGACGGACTTACATTCGCAACGGCAGAATAGCGCCTTGCTGAACGCAAAAAAGTCCCGGAACCACGGCGGTTTCGGGACTTTTTGTATATATTTGCCCTATTATGAGAAGAATAGCTTTTGCCGGCTGCGTGCTGGCTATTATAGCTGCGGCTTTTACCGGCTGCACCAAAGATAAAATAGACGAAGATTCAATGGTGGGATACAAAGGGCAGTTTGCATCCCGTAACGCCGACTTCGAACAGGATTGGGCTTCTCAGAGCACAATAACCCTGGTTACCGACTACTACAAAGAGAATGACAAGCCGGTGGTCAAGACCATAGAAGTGCCTCTGCCCTGGGCTTGGGAAGAAGGCCCCCAGCAGTGGTTGCCTCAGTACGCTGCCCGCAATATGGCAGAGCTTGACAGCGAGGACTGGCGGCTGGTGTTTAACCTGACGGGCATAGACCAGAAGCCCGGAGAGCATTACTTTGGCCTATACAACCGCTACACAGGCATCCTGCGCGTGTTCTTCTATCTTACAGAGAAGATGGTTCCCGCCTCCGACGCCAACGACCATATGTGGGTTATGGGGCTGAGCAAGGATTTGCTGGAGCACGTGATATACCAGTTTGCGATACCATATTCCGAGTCGGTTACCGACACTTATAAAAACGCGCTGGGCGGCAACGACGCCGTGTTCAAGACCACTGCTTTCACATCTTCCTGCACAGACGACGGCAAGGTGATTCCGGCCGTAGGCTGGTGGGCATACGACATAGATATGTCGGCTATGCGCCCCCACGACTTTTTCTCTTCTGACCGCAGTATAATGCGCCCCGGAATGAATGTGTTCAACCAGGACAACGTGATTCTCACTTCTCTGATGCACGGAACCCTGGACGGTACTTTATCGGGCAATATCAATCTAAAATCACTCAAGGGTTCAGGTACCACCACTGCAGGCCGTCTATGCGGTGCCATTGGCGGTTTTGGCGGCTCGCTGCTGACCAACTGCACATTCCTTTCGGAACTTTTTTCCCCGGGCGGGCTGGCGGGTGCTGGTATAACGGCCCTGATAGGCGTGGGCATAGGCGCTATAGCAAAGACTTCGGAGGCTTCTTTCGTGAATGGTCTGCAAGACCCTGACAAACTGGGTGATATAAACGGCAAAATCAACCTGACGCTGGATGCTACCATAGAGACCGTGGGTACGATTGGCGGCGAGAGGACCACTGTGGTTCCCAGCCCTGAACTGAATGTGGCATCGTTCTTCAAGAAAAAGACACCCGCAGGCGAACCTACCTGCCTGGGCGAGGGTGTCTGGAACATTGCCAATCACCCTGTGATTTATGTGGTGAAGGACGCATTCTGGGGCGACAAGCCCAAATTCTCGTCCGTGGAGAAGGTAAAGAGCGAGGGACGCGACGCCTACCAGCTTACCATAGATCCCGACAACCTTGGCCTCAGGCTCATTTCGTTCCTGGATCCCAGTTCCATAGGGCGTGTGCGCGTCAATCCCAACGCCGTGCCGGCCAATATTCTGGGCAAAATGTCAGTTAGGGTTTCATACGGCGTTTTGAACGCAGCGGCTCCCGGTTATACCAACGGCTTCCGCAAGGCAATCGGCCTGGAGTACACCAACCCCGAAATCACCGACAAGTCGGCCTACCAGTCAGATGACGAAGGCGTAGGGTTCAAGGTCATAAAGAAATACCACGGCGACGAGATATTCCAGACTTTCATAAGCGATGATGACAAGGACATCCTTGCCCACCGCCTCAGCCAGCAGCAGATAGGCGAGAAGATACACCGCCGCCTGTACGGATCATCGGCCTTCTACTGCAAGAAAGATGCAACCGCCGACGAGGTGGACGACGTGATGATGGTGGCCGATCCCGAAGTATACCTGCCTGTGAATTCAGCCGACCGCCTGCTGTTCAACACCGATCTGCCGGACTTTATAGTTACGGCGGTGCTTTCGCTCACGGGTATCGAGAAGGGAGAGGAAGTGGTTCAGTTCCATTCTCTCAAATTCCTCCCCAAGATAGAGTTTATCTCCGTCAAAGACCTGGAAAAGATATATTTAGAGATCCGTGACAGGTGCATCAACCTGCCCACCGACAATGTCGAATATCTCCATATTCAGGAAGATCTTGCCAAAATCAAACAATTAGTGGACAATGCAAAATAGAACCCGATATATAAGAGTTGCCTCTTTGGCGCTTTGCGCGCTGTTGCTTTTCGCCTGCGAAAAAAGAGAAATCAAGGAACCCGCGTCTTACAACGATGCCGAGTTCCTGGTGGGCGGTCTTGTGAGCCAGGACCGTGTCAGCGGCAGTGTCAATCCGATTATGGGCCAGTTTACCGCAGACAAGGAAATCACTATTCCGGTGGAGTCGTATGAAGAGGCCCGGGAGCTGTTCGAATCGATAATCAGTCCCGATGCGCAGGTAGAGCGCAGCGGCAGCAGCATAATTTGGCACCTGACCGACGGCCAGGGAGCCTCGCAGGGCGATGCCGTGTTTGACAAAAGCTCTGGAGCCACACTGGCTACACTCTCGCTGCCTGCGGCTTGCGACCTTGTCAGAACAGTCAAATACGCGACTCCCAGGGCAGATTTTCTGAGGGTTGTAGACCCCGATGTAAAAGAGGACCTGGAAGATAATTATTACTACGGCGCAATTGTGAACATCAGCGACCACGGCTGCGGTTCTGGCAAGTTTGTGGTGCTGCGCGAGTACAACTTTGACAGCGGTGCGGCAGGTATGGCCATCCGCCTGGACAGCAGGCGCTGGCACGACAGCGAAATGAGTCAGGGAAGCACAGGACACGATGTCGCCTCCCGTGCCAGCTGCCTGGCGACTATGAGGACAGCCGGCGCCATTATTCGCAGCGACTGGAATGTTATCACCAAGCAGCTTGTAAACGCCGGCAGCATAATGCCCACCCAGCATTTCTATTCAGCCGACAGGTATTGGACCGGACTGCACTACTATTACTGCTTCCACGACGAGGAGACAGACACGGTAGGCCCGTTCAACGACCTGGAGTTCTACGAGGCTTGGATCTATTGGTTCCAGCCCAGCGGCAAGAGCATCTATTTCTGGTAGGACTTTCTATTTAGCCAAATCTGCGAACCGCATCAGGGCAGTAATGCTCTGCCAGGTGCAGTTTGCCCAGATGTCGTTGTAGTCTTCCGGATTGTCGTTGTACATCACCGTGGGGATGCGGCCGTTGTCCTGCTGTACTTTTACAAGGCTGTCCACCAATGTCTTGGCCTTTGCCAGCGCCAGTCGGTCGCCCGTGTGCTGATATACCCTCATCCAAGCCATAGCCACGCCGGCGGTGCTGTGGTCCACCGGCACCTGAAAATCGAACTGCTCGTATACGAAGGGGAGAATGTCCTGGACACTCTCTTCTCCGCGGGCAACGTCCAGCGGTGAATTCCAGCAGGTGAACTGGTCCTCTGCAAAGCGGGCCATCTCAAAGCAGGCGTCAATCTCCTTCTGGCTGGGCTTGGGTTTGGCCAGCAGATAGTCTATGCAATCTACTGCGACACAGTTGGTCAGATCCTGGAACGGGGCGTGTCCCTCGACATTCACATCTTCAAACTGCCCGTTGAAGTTGAATGTAGCAATGGTGTTTTCCCAAAGCCAGGCTTCGGACTTGGCCACCATATCGTCAAATCCCTTGACCTTGTACTGATCATTGAGCCGCTGGGCAAGCTGCAGTATGGTGGTGGGCATACAGGGGGCGGGAATGGTGGGTTCGCCGGTGTAATAGTTGACCTTCATTGGCCAGAAACCGTCTTCTGCCTGCAGGCTGCGGTAGGTTTCGGCAATATGGCAGGCAAAATCCAGATACTGCTTGTCTTTTGTGACGTCATACAAGTCCAGCAGGGCCTTGGCGGCGCATACCGCCTCTACGAACATTGTGGTCTCTTTGTTGCGGTCCAGAACACCTGCGATGCCCTGTCCCTCTTCGCCGTGGAAGTAGGTGGGTGGGAAGTATGCCAGAGGTTCCCCTTCGGGACGGGCATATTTCATAAGCGCCGCTGCAGCGTTGCGGGCAATGGTGAGTGCATCGTCTTTGAGATCTTTGTTGCGGGTAGCCAGAAAGCATTCGCATTGCACTATTGCGCTCCAGATTTTGCAGGCGTAGCAGTTGAATCGATATCCCAGATTGGGCTCGGCGCTTGCCAGCCAAAGCTGGCCTATGGGGCTGTTGTGGATATACTCAGCCGCCTTAACGGCTGTCCCTACATAGTCGTCCGAAACCGACGGGTAAGGGCCTATGAACGGATAGTCTTTTGTGAACTCTCTTGTCTGCGGCTCTCCCACATTATCGCGGTCGGCATCTATGGCCTGCACGCTGAGGTTTATCTTGCCGAACGGCAGTTCTTTCCAGATGGGCGTCAGCGCGGCGCGCGGCGTGTCGCTGGTAAAGAACAGGGTGGTGTCACCGCCGGTAGCCGTGAAAATATAGGCTGCGGCATTATCCACATCGTCAAAATCAAACGCCGGGGCATAGGTGAACTTGAAGGAATATTTGTTCCAGAAAGGGACCTGGCCGCGGATGCCCGGATGCACCGGCTGCAGGTATTCCTCCGCTGTGCGGGTATTCAACTCGTCGTAGTCCAGAAACGGCAGCCCTTTGCTCTGTGGCTTGCAGCCTGCGATGCACATCATAGCGATGGCGGATAAAAGTAAGAGAGACTTTTTCATAGTATTTCAGGTTATTTTGAATTCAATATTCTGTCCAGACGCATAAGCTTTTCTATGCTGCTGAAGGTGCAGTTGACCCAGTGCTCGGTGATGTCCACGTCGGTGCCCATATTCAGTGAGGTGGGGATACAGCCGGTTTCGGGGTCCTGCAGCTTTACGATGCTGTCTACCAGCGCCTTGGCCTTGGCCAGCGCAAGTGCGTCGCCGGTTGCTTCGTAGATATTCATCAGGGCGTTTGCCACGCCCACGGTGCTGGCGTCTATGGGGCACTGGAAGGAGTACTGCTCATAGACGAACGGAGTGGAAAAGGCGTCGCCGGCATCGCCCCTGGCATCTTCGTCCAGCGGCGAATGCCACCGGGTGAACTGGTCCTCTGCAAAGCGGGCCATCTCCACGCAGGCGGCTTTCTCTTTTTTGGACGGATGTGGCTTGTGCAGCAGGTAATCTATGCAGTCCACCGCAATGCAGTTGGTCAGGTTCTGGTAGGCCGCCTTGTCTGCCACATTCACGTCTTCGAACTGTCCGTTGAAGTTGAAATTGGCGATGGTGTTTTTCCAGAGCCAGTCTTCTGTTTCGGCAATCATCTTCTCAAACCCCTTGACCTTATATTTATCGTGCAGGCGCTGGGCCAGTTGCAGGATGGAGGTGGGCATACAGCGGGCGTCGGTGATGGGTTCGCCTGTGTTTTTGTTGACCTTGACGGGCCAGGAACCGTCTTCTGCCTGGAGGTCGCGGTATGTCTGTGCTATGTGCAGGGCGTGGTCAAAGTACTTTTCTTCGCCGGTGACATCGTACAGGTCCAGCAGCGCGTCGGCTGCCATCACGGCGTCGGCAAACATCGTGTAGTCGCGGTTGCGGTCAATCACCCGCTGGATGTACCATATCAGGGTATCGCCTTCGCGGCCGTAGTAGGTCGGAGGGAAGTAGGGCAGGGGGCCGTCGGTGCCCTGCGATTGGGCAATCAGCTGGTCTGCGGCCGTACGGGCCACTGAGAGCGCTTCTTCGCGGTATGCAGGCTTCTGGCCTGCAAGAAAACATTCTATCCTGATGGTGCCGCCCCAGATTTTGTTGGGGTAGCAGTTGAGATTGTAGCGCAAATCGGGAAGGGTGTCCTTTTTCCATCCCTGCACCACGGCGCTGCGGTGGATGAACTCCGCAGCCTTTATGGCCGCTTCTCGGTAGCCCCTGGGGGCGGGGTCGTAAGGGCCGTGGAACGCATTGTCCCGCTCGAAAGAGCGGCTCTGGGGCTCGCCCACCGGGTTGCCGTCCTTGTCCAATGCCTGTACACAAAGCGTGGCATCGCCCACCGGAATCTCGTTCCAGACGGGCGACAGGGCCTGCCTGGGAGAGTCGGCATTGAAAGAAAACGCCTTGTCGCCGGCGGTTATGGTGTACAGATAGTCGGTAGCGCCCTCTACGTCGTTAAAATCAAACGCCGGAGCATAAATGAATTTGAAGGAATAGGCATTCCAGAAAGGGACTTCGCCCCTGATGCCCGGATGGACGGGCTGCAGATATTCCGCTGCAGCCTGTGCGTTAAGAGCTTCGTAGTCAAACTCTGGCACGGCGCGGCGGCCGGTGCAACTAGCAACAAGGGCGCAAATGATTGCGCCCTTGATTGCAAGATATAGCCTTTTGTCCATTACTTGGCAATGCTCATAAGCTTGAAGACATTGTCCAGAGCGCTTGCAGAAGAGGTAACAGCCTCTGTCTTGGCGATCTGGGCAGCTTCTGCCTCTGTCACGTCTCCGGCACGGGTCAGCAGCGAGGCAAGTGACGAAAGGTCAATGTTGTTTGCCAGCTGGGCCAGAATATTGGTGATAGTGGAGCTGTTGGTGTTGCTGATCTGGTTGTTGGAACCCTTTACCAGGCCTGCAGCGAAGTCAGAGAGGGCAGAGTTGTTGCCCAGTTTACCCTTGAGGCTCTGGATGCTGGAAGCCAGGCTGGCCAGGTTAATCAGGTTGGTGAGGTTGGAAGTGTCCAACTTGCCATCCTTGAGATACTGAGCCAGCAGGGCGGTGAGCAGATTACCGGTAGTGCTGCCGCTGGTAGAGGTATTGGCATTGGCTGCGGAATTGCCAAGCATACCGCAGGAGGTGATGGTCATAACTGCCAGGGTGAGGGCAGCGAAAGCAGATAAGATCTTTTTCATTGGATAGAATGTTAATAGTTTCGTGATAATTATTTCAAATACTCTATGGTTCTGGTCACAATGGCTTCCACCTCGCCGTTGGTGGTGGTGATGCACTTGGTCCAGTCGCCGTTTTCGTTGTATGTATACACTTTGTCCTGCGTATAAGTGTTGCCGTCGTCGGGCTCTTTCCAGTATTTGTATGCAACCCAGTTGCCGTGGTCGTCATACTCCCAGGTGTAGAAGCCGGTGCCGGTGGCGTCGGTGTTCACAAGTCTTTTAACCTTGCCTTCGGGGGTATATTCGTATCTCTTTCCGAAAGCGCGCTTAACCTCTGTCTTATCATATTCAATGCCAGAGTGTTCAGTGAGGGCGCCGGTGTTCTGGTCGTAGACCTTGGTGCCCAGCTCCACCACGGAATCGGTGCGGGTCGATTTGTAGTCAACCTGAAGCTGGTTGTTCTCCAGCGGGGTAGAGGTGCTCTCTACAGATTTGGTGTCAGTCACGGTGGTCTCCTTGAAGGTGGAGGTGCGGTCCACCTCTTTCTTCTCGAAGAATTTGTCGGGAAGGATAATGGTTTCGGAGATTCCTATAACGGCGCCGTTCTTGTCGCGGGTGAACTTGGCCACCTTGGGTTTCATGGGCGGCTGATACTGAACCACTTTCTCCAGCTGTCCGAAAGTGTGGTTGGAGTAGTAGTAGCGGGCGTAGATAAAAGTCTCGCCGCCCGGATGATACCAGGTCTCCAGCAGCGGGTTGCCGTAGCTGTCCAGATACTCGTCTTTGTTGGGGTACAGATTGTTTCCGTCAAAAGGCTCGCCGCACTCGAGCGGGTTGGCTTCAGACGGGTGGAAACTGGTGGTATGGATAATCTTTGCAGTCTCTTTGGGCTGCTTGAACTGCCCGGTATTCACGCCGTTGCAGCCTGCGGCAAGCAGGACGGCAAGCGCCATGGGCAGTATGGTGTTAAACAGTTTCATGACTTGCTTCTTCTTGTTCAACAATATCTTTCTTCACCTCGGGCAATTCCAGGCCATAGCCTTTCTTGCGGTCTTCCAATTTCAGCATAAAGGTAAAAATAAATGCCAAAACTCCGAACGAACTGAATATCAGCATAGGTGCCAGATATCCGCCGGTCTTGTCCAGCACCACGCCTATGAGCAGGGGCACCAGGCAGAGGCCGATGTTCTGAACCCAGAAAATGAGGCAGTAGGCGCTTCCAAGCACTTTCTCGTCTATGATCTTGGGCACCGAAGGCCAGAGGGCGGCGGGCACCAGAGAGAAACTTACGCCAAGAATCAATATCAGCGTGATTGCCAGCCACTTGCTGGGGAATGCCGGCAGCAGCAGGGCAAAGCTCAGGTGGCAGGCCACCATAATCAGCGAGCCTATCAGCAGCATACTTGCCGCCTTGCCCTTGAAAGAGATGAAACCGCCCAGGAACGGGGTCAGTACCATCGCCAGGATGGGGAAGAAGCTGAACAGGTGTGCGGCGGTTCCGGCGTCTATGCCAAGGGTGCTTTCAAGATAGTTGGGAGCGTAACGCTGGAAGGGGAAGATGGCGCTGTAGTAGAGCACGCACATCAGGGCCACGATCCAGAACATCTTGCTGGAGAATATCTGTTTGAGGTCGCTTACGTGGAATTCGTCTTCGGGACTCTTCTCGGATGCCATCAGGCCGGCGGCAACCAGCTGGCTGTCCAGCTTGCGGTCCATCACGGTAAAGACAATGAAGAAGATGAGTCCTATGAACAGCAGGGCTGCGCAGAAAGCGAGCGGGGCCACAACTGTGCCGAACTTGTTGTAGATGAGCGGAGAAATCCACATCACCGCAAACACGCCCAGGCGGGCGATGGCCATCTCGATGCCCATTGCAAGCGACATCTCCTTGCCCTTGAACCATTTGGCGATGGCCTTGGAAACAGTGGTGCCGGCCATCTCGCAGCCGCATCCGAATATCATAAATCCAAGCGAAGCCATCTTGGCGCTGCCGGGGAGTGCGGTCCACCAGCTGTTCAGCCAGTTGCAGAAAGAGGTGGTCTGGAACCAGTCGCTGATGCCGATATATTTGATGCAGGCACCCACAACCATAAGCGATGCCGACAGCACGCCGGTGTGGCGCACACCCATCTTGTCCAGGATGATGCCGGCAAGAATCAGGAAGCCGCATACATTCAGTATGAATTCGCTGGCGGCGTAAGTGCCGAACACAGAGCTGCTCCAGCCCCTCTCGGCCTCGATCATGCTCTTGAGCGGGGACATCACGTCCACGAACATATAGGCAAAAAACATCATAGAGGCAATCAACACCAATGCCCCCCAACGCGCCCACGCGTTGTCATTCAACAGTTTGTAGATTTTCTCTGACATATCGTTTTAGTTTGATTATTTCAGTGTTTTGGCAATTTCCATAAAGCGCTCCATTCCCTTGGTGGCCACGTCTTCTATCTGAGTGAAGCCTTTCATATTCAGGTGGATGGGCTTGGGGTCAATCAGATAGATGGGGATGCCGGCAGGGGCATATTGCACCAGCCCGGCGGCGGGGTATACCTGCAGCGAGGTGCCCACAATAAGCATAATGTCTGCCTGGGAGGCGATTCTGGCGGCTGCGTCAAACTTGGGCACCGCCTCGCCGAACCACACGATGTTGGGTCTCAGCTGCACGCCGCGGCTGTCGGTATCGCCCAGGTTTACCGGCTTGTAACCCACGTCTATGGTCTTGCAGTCCTGCTCGCAGTCCTCCGGGCGCACTTTGGTGGATTCGCCGTGAAGATGGATGATTTTGGTGCTGCCGCCCTGCTCGTGCAGGTTGTCAATATTCTGGGTGACCACCGTCACGTCAAAATCCTTTTCCAGGGCAGCAATCAGTTTGTGGGCCTCGTTGGGCTTCTTGTCGGCCAGTTCGGCGCGGCGCTGGTTGTAGAATTCCAGCACCAGGGCGCGGTTGCGCCACCAGCCCTCTATGGTGGCCACGTCGGCCACGTTATAATTCTCCCAGAGGCCGTTGCTGTCCCTGAAAGTGCTTATTCCGCTCTCGGCGCTCACACCGGCGCCGGTCAGTACCACCAGTTTTTTCATTTGAAATATCTCTCTTTAAGCCAATGCTCAAACATCGGGTCAATAATGGAAGCCCGGTCGTCGGCATCGAATGTCACAATTTCTTTTTTGGACAGCGCCTCTTTCAGGCGGAAAACATTGGCGCTGCTGTTCAGCCGGTATTTCTTCAGAACCTCGGCCGAGCTGAATTTCTGGGCCCCGTCGCACACCGCTTTCAAAAAGTTGACCTGATTGGCGGTCAGGTTGCCGACGGTGTATCTGTAGGCCGATTCGTTGTCGTTGTAGTAACTCTCCACGGCACCGCGAAGAATCCTCTTGTTGATGTATCCCAGAGCCTGGGAGTCGCACATCGCCGCCAGTCGGTTGATGACCTTGGGATAGCCGCCCGCGGTCTTGTAAATGGCGTCGGCGGTCTCCATCTCCAGGTCTTTGCCCGAGAGCAGGAAGCCGTTGCGCAGGTAGGTTATGCAGTCGCTCTTGGGCAGCGGCCCCAGGGGAATGTTGCAGTTTATCTTGTAGAAAAATTTCTTCTTTTCGAAGATATCCTTCATCTTGTTTAGCTGCTCTCCCGTAACGATGTAGGCCACGTCCTTGTGGCTGGCCACCTCCTTTTCCATCAGCTTCAGTATCTTCTCGCCCTCTTCCATCTGCAGTATGTTCTGGAATTCTTTGAACCAGACCACGAAGTTGATGTCGGTGACGCTTGAGAGCAGATTGGGCAGATTGACGGCTATCGAGAGACTGACGTTGTCCAGGTCGATTCTGATGGGCAGCAGGGCGTCTTTGTTATAGTCGTCGATATATTTTTTGAAAAGTTTGACATAGAGGCCGGCCAGAGCCTGGGCGCTGGTCACGTTGAACAGATCCAGAGTTACTACAGTGGTGGGATAGCCCTCGTCCTTAAGCTGTCCCAGAGCCTTGTTTACCAGTATGCTCTTGCCGAAACCGGGCGCAGAATAGAGCGTGGTGAATGATTTCTCTTTTATCTGTTCCGCCAGGCGGGATGTCTCTTCCGGACGGAATATCAATTTGTCCCGGTGTGCGGGGTGCTGACTGTCGAAGTAAGATACCATACCATTCCAAATAACAGGAGTGTTACAAATGTAAATACAATTATTTTGCAATTCAAATAATATTAGTATCTTTGCACTCCCCAAAAGGGTTATAGACAGTCGATAAGCCATTGACAAAGAGGTATTTAAATTGAAATATCCGCTTACGGCTAATAATTTTTAAAAATTATTTTATGTACGCAATCGTTGATATTGCAGGACAGCAGTTCAAGGTTGAGAAGGGCAGCAAGATTTTCGTGAACCGTCTGGCAGCAGACGTGGATTCTTCCGTAAATTTTGACAAGGTGCTTCTCGTTGACAATGAAGGTTCTGTCCAGGTCGGCTCACCCTATGTAGCCGGTGCTACTGTCAAAGCTACCGTTATGGAGCATTGCAAAGCTGACAAGGTTATCGTTTTCCACAAGATCCGCCGCAAAGGTATGACTAAGAAAAACGGTCACCGTCAGTATCTTACCAAAATCCAAATTGACGAAATCGCTTAAAACTAAAGATTATGGCTCACAAAAAAGGTGTCGGTAGTTCCAAGAACGGCCGTGAATCGGAAAGCAAACGCTTGGGCGTTAAATTGTTTGGCGGTCAGGTTGCCAAGGCTGGCAACATCCTGGTGCGTCAGAGAGGCACTGTACACAATCCCGGCGAAAACGTCGGAATGGGCAGGGACCATACTCTTTATGCGTTGGTCGATGGTACAGTGGCATTCAAGAAGACCCGTGAAAACAAGTCTTATGTCTCTATAGTTCCCGCCAAGGGCGCTGAGGCGTAAAGACAGGGTCTAACCCTTACAGTAGATGGATGGCAATTATTGCCGTCCATTTTTTTTGTTATAATCCGCTTGGGGCAGATGCCTCCGCTTGCAATTCTTCCCGGGCAATAGTCTGCCGGTGGCGGTTAAAAAAAGTTTTGATAATCCGATAATAGTCGTACATTTGCAGTAGCGATTCTACGGATTCGCTGCATACTGGGCTGGCGAGTTTCTCGTCAGCCTTCAGTTTTATATAACAGTCGAAGATTCTCTCCGTTGAATATCCATACCTTAGACACAGCGACCCCATTATGAATGTGACCGCGTAGTGTGCGTATCATATAGCCATCTGTTAAGTTGCAATGGCGTATGATGATACAGTCAGATTGCGCCAGTCCGTTATGCAGCATATTACGGAAAGCGTTCCTTGGAAGAGGTGTGGAGTATGATTCATATTCGACATAATAGCCGTCTACCCATAGGTCCGGACATTTTCGATAGTAGCGAGTATCCTCCAATTCCCCAAATATCAGGTTATAGAGCGGATCTTTATAGTGAACTGCACGAAGAATCTTGACCTCGTGCCCCTCTATAGCCAAGCACTCTGCTATTTTCAAAATGTCATCGTAATCAGAATCAGTGCTCGAAAGCCCCAACATTAACCAAATCTTGCCGCCACTTTCATACTGTCTGTACAGAACAAATAATTCAGAAGAATCTATCATCTCTCGCTTCAGTCATCAATCGTTATATGTGAAGTGCGATTAATAAAAAAACAGAAAACCAGTTAGGGCTGGTATTCTGTTTTATGTAGCGCACTTGCTTTATCCTTAGACAAGGCAAATATAACCACATTTCTTGTGACTCCAAAATAACGACATCCGCTCGTGGCAGATGCCTCCGCTTGCAATTCTTTCCGGGCAAAAATCTGCCCCTGAAAGAATTCAAGCTCCGGACTCTATCTGCCCCGTCGCTCTCTCCACCCCTGTCCCACCAAACCGCCATACCCGTTTAAAAGTAGATAGCACCCCTTGGCGACATCACCCCCGGCGACCTTCCTAAAGTCCTCTGCGCCTCCGCGGCCCATAGGACGGCCCGTGTCGAAGTGGGGGCGAGGCGGTTTGGTGGGACGATGGTGTCTTGAAGCGGGTTTTTGTTACCTTTGTAAATATTGATACCCTGTTTCGATGAAAGTGATATTCAGCCGTAAAGGTTTTGACAGTGCTGCCGGGGGAATGCCTAGTCCTATTCTCCCTGACGGGACGTTATTGTCCTTGCCGATTCCATCATCGAAGGATAGCGTTCAGTATGGAGATTTATCATACGGAGGGATGTCATATAATGAGATTATTCGTGAGCTTTCGCCAAGGACGCAATTACTGGCTTCATCTACGTGCCATCTGGATCCGGATATTAGAAAGGGCGTCATTCACCGGGTAAAATGGAAACCCGCATTTGGCCAAGTAGGGGCTTCTCTTTCGCATTTGGATAAGCAAGGAGTGGGTGTTGGAGATTTGTTCCTGTTCTTCGGCTGGTATCGTCAAACAGAATTCCATAATGGCAGACTTAGATATGTGCCAAATGCGCCTGACCTCCATATTGTTTATGGGTATCTGCAAATAGGCTCTATCATTAGAGATAAGAAAGATATTCCTTCAGAGCTGTTGATACATCCACACGCAGCTGATTTCCGTTGGACGAATGGAAAGAATGCATTGTTTCTTCCGACGGAGATACTTTCTCTTGATACGAACCTTCCTGGTTATGCTTGTCTGTGTTATTCACCGAATAGGGTCCTAACCAAGTCTGGATGCAAGCGAAGGGTGTGGAATCTGCCGCCCTTCTTCCGTGAGATCCCTATCTCTTACAATCGTACAGCGTGGAAAGAAGATGGGTTTTATTCTGCTGGGAGAGGGCAGGAGTTCGTTTTTGAGGCCAACGATAAAGTGCTAGAATGGGTGAAGTCGATTATCCGTAATACTTCAGATAAAACTCTTTGAAAGGCTCAGCGGCATCCATCATTGAATAAGCAGTCTTAGAATACCTGTTGAACAGTAACGCTTTCAATTCTATGGGTACACCATCGTCCTTCGCAAATGACGTAAGACCAACTACAGCATACTCCGAGAGAAGGTCGTTATAGTCGTATCGTTGGCCGTGCTTTACAAAGCACATCTCGTAGAACCACAACATCGCCTTGTCCTGGTCAACTTTATCAAACGGATTTTGCTCTTCGCCTTTGTAGTAGCGGCAGTATTTTATCAGGTCTTCGTTTTCCATAACTGATTAATTCTTTGAGGGCTCAGGCTCTTTCCATCTATGAGCCTCATACTTTAGGAACCATTTGCGTTGCTCGGCACTATCATAGTGATTATGGTCGTCAATAATGCACCCGGTCCAAAGGTCGTGGGAAATCTCTTCAATGACCTCCCTTAACTCAAGATGCTCGATAAACTTCTGAGGAATTGACTTCCGCCCCAGAAGGCAACCCATAATGTTGCCGCAAACCGCACCGGTGGAATCACTGTCACCTGAGTGATTGACAGCGCTTATGATGGCATCCTCAAACGAGTCACTATGCTTGACTGCGCTATATATGGCGATAGCAAGAGCCTCGTGGCCAGTCCAACCTCCGCCGATAGACTCAATCGCAACAGGATCTGGCGAGTCGGTACCAGCAAGACTAATGGCTTGCTCCACGATGTCCTGCAACTGCTTGACGTGTTTTGGGAAGAGTATCCCGTATGTCCTTCCAGAATTATCTTCAGATTTGATATTGGGCAGTGCCGACAGGCTCTCACTCACAACGCTGACCAATCCGTCAGGTGCTTCACAAGCACCATCCATAATACGCATAAGGATATGATTAAGCACTGCTGACGGCATAAAACCGAGCGGATGCTTATGGGTAATCTTCGCCGCACCGGCAGCACAATCATCACAGGCGAGAAGACTGTCTTCGAAATCAGAAAGATAGTTATGGATGTACGAAAACAGCGCTATGGGCGCAGTTCTCATAACGCCCCCGCAACCACAGCTGTCATTCTCCAGCGGTTTCCCATTATCCATAGCACGTAATGCATTCAAGCAGGTGTTGCCTGGTGCGCGACGTGAATACAACTCTGGCACATCCATCAGCCAGGAAATACCGTAATCCTTCTCTTTCCTACAGGTCCAATCTTGAGTGTGAAGCCAATCTCTATAAGTATTTTCACAATAATGATCGATGCGCGCCATAAGGCCATAAGTATAGCCTCTTGTCATTGCAAACAGGATCCCATTTGCAGTGAACAACGCCATCTGGGTATCATCAGAAATCTGCGCAAGTCCACGACGATCCAACTGAAACGCTCTTATGCCGTTGGATCCATACTGACCCTGAATCTCACGCCAAGAACTAAACTCGACAGCATATCCGAGCGCATCGCCTACGGCACCGCCGATCATACATCCGAGGGTGCGGTCCAAAGTGGTATCGTTTATTCTATCCATATTAGCAGTGGCGTGTCTAATGCAAAGATATGAAAAAGCGGGCGATGTTTGTCTCGTCCTGCCAAAGCGCCGGGTTCATTCGTATACGCGAGCCGTCCTGGCGGCGGTGGAGGCGCCGAGGACTTTAGGAAGGTTGCCGGTGGCGATTTCGCCGGGGGCTGCTATCTCATTATTAAACGCGTAGGCGCTTTGGCGGGACCGGGGAGGAGGGAGCGCTGGGGCAGATATTGTCCGGAGATTACAAGTGTCGGCGGGCAGATTTTTGCCCGAGACACTTGGTAATCGGAGGCATCTGCCCCGAGCGGCCATCAGCACCGTGTAGTTGTCGTTTCATAAAACATCGTCGCCTAAACGGATAATTTGCTATATTTGCTGTCCTAAAAGTGAATGATTAAAAACTGATATAATGCTTACACTCAAACTTCTCAGGGAAAACCCCGATTTTGTTGTAGAACGGCTGGCTGTCAAGAATTTTGACGCCAAAGAGATTGTTGCCAAGATTCTGGAGTGCGACCAGCAGCGCCGCGCCGCCCAGAGCGAGATGGACGCCCTGCTGCAGCAGCAGAAGGCCAAGGCAGCTGAAATCGGTGCCCTGATGAAAGCCGGCAACCGCGAGGCGGCCGAGGCAGCAAAGGCCTCTGTGGCAGCCCTCAAAGAGCAGTCCAAGTCTCTGGAAGAGAAGATGGCCCAGGCAGAGAAACAGCAGAACGACCTGCTGGTGCTGCTGCCCAACCTCCCTTGCGCCCAGGTGCCCGAAGGCAAGAATGCCGACGACAACGTAATCGTGAAGATGGAGGGTCAGATTCCCGAGCTGGGAGAGGATGCCCTGCCGCACTGGGAGCTTGCCGCCAAATATGACATCATAGACTTCGATCTGGGCGTGAAGCTCACCGGCGCCGGATTCCCCGTTTATAAGGGCAAGGGTGCCAAGCTGCAGCGCGCACTCATCAACTATTTCCTGGAGTTCAACAGCGCCGCCGGCTATCTGGAGGTGGAGCCGCCCGTAATGGTAAATGAGGCCTCCGGTTTCGGTACCGGCCAGCTCCCCGACAAGGAGGGCCAGATGTACCACGCCACCGTGGACAATTTCTATCTGGTGCCCACCGCAGAGGTGCCCGTGACCAACATCTACCGCGATGTGATTCTTGGTCAGAAAGACTTCCCCGTGAAGATGACCGCCTACACTCCCTGCTTCCGCCGCGAGGCCGGCTCCTATGGCAAGGATGTCCGCGGCCTGAACCGTCTGCATCAGTTCGACAAGGTAGAAATCGTGCAGCTGAGCCTGCCCGAGAAGTCCTATGAGGCCCTGGACGGTATGGTGGCCCACGTAGAGAAACTGGTGGCCAGCCTTGGCCTTCCGTTCCGCATCGTGCGCCTGTGTGGCGGCGATATGAGTTTTACAAGTGCCATAACCTATGACTTCGAGGTGTTCAGCGCCGCTCAGAAGCGCTGGCTGGAGGTCAGTTCGGTGAGCAACTTCGAGTCCTATCAGGCAAACCGCCTGAAACTCCGCTATAAAGACGAGAACGGCAAGATTCAGCTGGCTCACACCTTGAATGGCAGCTCACTGGCTCTTCCCAGAATAGTGGCCGCGCTGCTCGAAAACAATCAGACCGCAGAGGGCATCAAGGTGCCCGAGGTTCTGCGCAAGTGGACAGGCTTCGACATCATAGACTAAATGCACAAGTCAGGTCAGAGAGTCATAATGGGAATAGACCCCGGTACCCAGATTATGGGCTACGGGGTCATTCTTGTTGATGGCAAGAAAGTCCATTTCGTGGACCTGGGCATCATTGACCTGCGCAAAGAGAAAGATCATTTCGAGAAACTCCGCCGCATCTTTATAGAGGTGGGGTCGCTCTACGACCAGTATAAGCCCGACGACCTGGCCATCGAGGCGCCGTTCTACGGCAAGAATCCGCAGGTGATGCTCAAGCTGGGCCGGGCGCAGGGTGCCGCCATAGCCGCCGCTCTGCAGAGGGATATCCCCATCTTCGAATACGCGCCCAGAAAGGTCAAAATGGCCATCACCGGCAAAGGCGCGGCCAGCAAAGAGCAGGTCAAGGAGATACTGGAGCGCACTATGGACGTCAAGCTGGACATTAAATATCTGGATGCCAGCGACGCCATCGCCATCGCAATGTGCCACTTCTACCAGCTCACCAACCCGATGAGCGACACCAAGGCCTCAACCAACTGGAAAAACTTCGTGGCTGCCCACGCCGACCGTGTGGTCAAGCGCTGACGTTCTGTCTGTTAAGGTAGCTCTGCCGTTCCGCTTCAGGGAACTTCTCTATCGCGTAGCGCATCATAGTGCGGGGCATCTTCAGGTAGCGGGGTGTGCCGTCAATTTCTTCTTTCAGATATGCCGTGAGGGCAGCCTTGTCCTTCTTTCCCGCCTCCCGAAGCAGCCATCCCACCGCTTTGTGAATAAGGTCGTGCGGGTGGTGCAGCAGTATATCGGCAATGGCAAAGGTGTCGGCAATCTGGCCGTGGCGGATAAAGGTCATAGTGCTCACTATGCCGATGCGCTGCTCCCAGATGGTGTGGCCGCTGCGGGCCAGATCGTAGAGCAGCGAACGGTCCTTGTCCAGCAGCCACTCGCCCAGAAGCGGATAGCAAGAGAGATCCACCAGGTCCCAGTTGTTGATGCGGTCGGTATGGGAGAGATAGAACCGGACGCACTCATCCTGAGATATCAGCGGCCGTTTTTTCGCGTGGCGGAAGATCTCCACAAGTGCCAGCAGCGCCGCCAGCCGCACCTCGTGATATTCGCTGGCGATGCATTCTTCCAGCTGGTTGATGCCGACTTCACGCCAGCATTCCTTTACCACTCCCCGGGTCACAGGCACTTTGATTCCCAGAAACCTGTCGCCTTCGCCATACTGGCCCGGCCCCGTCTTGAAAAAGCGGGAAAGGCCGGCCACCTGGGAAGGGTCGGCTTTGGCAAACATCTTTTCAAGGAGGATATTCATACCCACTAAAGCATCTTCAGCGCCCTGGCAAGCTGGTCGGGACAGCTGGTGCCGCGCCCCTTGCAGTCAATGCCCTCCAGGCGGGCAATCACATCCTCTTTTCTCATCCCTTCGCAAAGGATGGAGACGCCCTGCGTGTTGCCGTGGCAGCCGCCGGTATATTGCACCTTGCGGATGATGTCGCCGTCAAGTTCAATGTCTATCTGCTGCGAGCATACAATGCCGCAGGTCAGGAAGGAGGCCTTGCGGATGCCGCCGTCGGCCGTGTCGTATATTTTGGTTACTTCAAACATATCATTCATGATTTCCATCGCTTCAACGTGGGGAAGAACTGCTGCATCATCTGCTTGTATTCTTCCTTGGTCATCGGTTTGGGCATATTCTTGTTTACCTCGTCCACAAACTGCGCGCAGAATTCAATCATTTCGTCCATCGTGCAGTCTTTGGTGAAGGCGCCGTCCTTGTAGCAGTAGATGCAATAATCTTCGTTCTTGCTGCCGTCGGCGTTTGTGCCCAGCATCTCTTCTGTGAGCGGCATTCCGCAGCTCTGACAAAATTTCATTTCCATATCGTTAAATTGTTTCCTTCACAAATATACTCCACCGTGGAGAATCCCGCAAACCTTTGCATAAATAGCAGCGAGGGGTTATATTTGTTTCTCAAATATGTCAGAGCACTGGGAAGTATATGCAGACTGGAATCCGTGGCACGGTTGCACCAAGATAAGCCCCGGTTGCAAGTATTGCTATGTCTACCGTCAGGACGAGATGTACGGCAGCGAGATCTCGAGCAGCGAGTGCCGCAAGACCGGCAACTTCTATCTGCCCGTCAGGCGCAAGCGCGACAAGTCGTGGAAAATAGAGAGTGGTAAAATCGTATTCACCTGTTTCACCTCTGATTTCCTGCTGAAGGATGCTGACGCTTGGCGGCCGGAATGCTGGCAGATGATGAAACTTCGCAGCGACCTCTGGTTCTTCTTTTTTACCAAGCGCATAGACCGCTTTCTGGATTGTGTGCCCGAAAACTGGGGCGACGGTTACGACAATGTCATCGTGGGATGCACGGTGGAAAATCAGGAGATGGCGGATTATCGCCTGCCCATATTCCGTTCCCTGCCGATAAAGCATAAAAGCATAATCGCTTCGCCGCTTCTCACGGCCCTTGATCTGACTCCATACCTCGATGAGACAATAGACGAGGTATCGGTAGGAGGAGAGTCCGGGGTTGACGCCCGGCCATGCGACTACAACTGGATACTCTCCCTTCGAGAGCAGTGCGTGGCAAAGGATATCGCCTTTCGCTTCCATCAGACAGGTGCCCGTTTCATCAAAGACGGGAAGATGTTCCGGATACCGCGCCGCTATCAGCTCAGTCAGGCGCACAAAGCCGACATCGACTATAAGATAGGCCGATATCTCGTGCCAGAGACTGTTAAGTTTGAATGGAAAGAGAGTGATTATCACGAGTAATTGCCGATGAGTATCGTAGAAAAACATCCCTTCGAGCCGTTTTTGCCTGCCGGTGCGCGAATGCTGTTCCTGGGCAGTTTCCCGCCGCCGGAACATCGCTGGAACATGCCATTTTACTATCCCAACTGGATAAATGACTTCTGGCGGATAATGGGGCTGATTCATTTTGCGGACAAAGACCATTTCTGCAATCTGAAAGAAAAGCGGTTTGATGAAGAAGCCATTCGGACGTTCTGCGCCCGGCTGGGACTCGCTTTCTACGACACCGCCTGCGAGGTGCGACGTCTTAAAGACAATGCCTCCGACGCCTTTCTGGAGGTGGTGACTCCAACCGACCTGAAGGAGTTGCTTAGACGGATTCCGACCTGCACGTCAGTTGTGACCACCGGCCAGAAAGCATCGCTCCTGGCCGCGCAACAATTGATTTGCGATATCCCTCCGGTCGGAGGCTATGTAGATGTCAGCTTTGATAATGGTTCCGGGGAACGCGCCATCCGCTTTTGGCGTATGCCTTCCACATCCCGTGCATATCCACTTCCACTGAGCCGGAAAGCCGATTCTTACAGACGACTCTTTGAGCCAGTCCGCCGCGACATCTAAACCTATTCCTCTTCTTCCAGGACCGTCCGGACGATGTCCCGGCCGGTGGCGTAGCTGCGCCATTTGGCCAGCAGGGCGCTGAAGTCGGCGGGAATTTCGCTGTCAAAGAAGATCTCCTTGTGAGTGGAGGGATGGATGAATCCCAGCGTCTTGGCATGCAGCGCCTGGCGCGGCATAATCTGGAAGCAGTTGTCTATGAACTGTTTGTACTTGGCGTAGATGGGCCCCTTGAGCACCCTGTCGCCGCCGTAGCGGTCGTCATTGAAAAGCGGGTGCCCGATATAGTTCATATGGACTCGAATCTGATGTGTGCGGCCCGTTTCCAGATTGCATTCCACCAGAGTGGTGTAGCCAAAGCGCTCCAGAACCCGGTAGTGGGTGATGGCGGTCTTGCCCTGGCTGCCGTCTTCGAACACCTTGAACCGCATACGGTCGTTGGGGTCGCGGCCAATGTTGCCCTCTATGGTGCCGGCGTCGTCGGCCACATTGCCCCATACCAGGGCCCAGTAGGTGCGCTTGATGGTGTGCTCGAAAAACTGCCCCGCCAGTTTCATTTGCGAAATCTCGTTCTTGGCCACCACCAGCAGCCCGGAGGTGTCCTTGTCTATGCGGTGTACCAGCACGCCCATCCGCTCGTCGGGGGCGTCTGCGTCCTGGCTTATGCCCAGGTGATAGGCCAGCGCGTTGACCAGGGTGCCCGAGAAATGGCCGAAGCCGGGGTGTACCACCAGCCCAGCGGGTTTGTTCACTATCAGAAGGTCGTCGTCTTCGTACACGATGTCCAGCGGAATAGGCTCCGGATGAACCTCAAAGCCCCGCCGCTGGAAGGGGAGCATTATGGTGATGACGTCGTCTGGCTTGACCTTGTAGTTGGCCTTGACCGGGCGGCCGCCAACCCGCACGTACTGCGCTTCCAGCGCCAGCTGGATACGGTGGCGCGAGGTCTGCTCCATCTTGCTGACGATGTAGCGGTCTATGCGCAAGGGACTCTGCCCCTTGTCCACCACAAACCGGTAGTGCTCGAACAGTTGCTCGTCACTTTCGCTCTGCTCAAGCTCTTCGTCCAGAAGGTCTTCGGCCATCTATTTTATCTTATCGGGATTAACGGTCAGGTAGATGTCCACGCTGCGTCCCATACCTGCGGGGGTGCCGCCGGCGGGGGACTGGCTGTAGACCACGGCGTGCAGACTGTCGGCGTAATTTTTCACGCTGTCGTCATAGCGCATCTTGCCTACATTCAAAGAGTTCTCTATGATGTTGGAGGCGGCGACGCTGCCGGTGAAACCCTTCACGTTGGGCACGCTGGTGGTGTTGTCCTCTTCGTTGAGGCCCAGCACCAGGTCAATTTTGCTTTCGGTTTCCAGCTTGCGGCCGCTGGGGATGTCCTTGCCCTTGTATTGCTGCCGCAGCACATTGTTGGTGGCGATATCGCTCACGTATGTCAGCTTGCCCACACCAAGGCCGCTGGCAGCCAGTTCTGCCTGCGCCTGCCGCAATGAATAGCCTATTACAGAAGGCACCGACACCATACGAGGCACGGTGGAGTTAATGGTGATGAAGATGCGGCGGTTCTTTTTCACGCGGCTGCCGGCCACCGGGTTCTGGGAGAATACCACGCCCAGAGGCAGATGTTTCACAAACACGCTGTCGGCCACCTCCACGCGAAGGTTCAGGTTGCGGGCCACCTTGTGTACGGTGGTCATATCCAGTGCCGTGAAGTCGGGCACCGTGAGCTCTTTGTTGTGGCGGGTAAACAGCGCCAGAAATAGCTGCAGCAGCAACACAAGGGCAATCACAAACACGATGCCCCAGATAAAATTGCGCAGCAGCGGCTTATCTTTGAGTGAAAATCTTGCCATAATGACACAAAGATAACTAATTTTGCAAAGCTTAAAACAAATGTTTATGAAACACAGTTTTAAAGAATGGTTAGCCGTGACCAGATACTGGTCTTTCCCCGTTTCCACAATGCCCGTAATAGTTACTTTCGCATGGCTCTTCAGCCGCGGAGAGATTCCCTGTGAGTTCAAGCCCTATCTGGTGCTGATACTCTCGCTGCTGGGCGTGATGCTGCTTCACGCTGCCGGCAATGTGCTCAGCGACTATTTTGACTACAAGACAGGTGTGGACAACGAGAAGGCATTTGCCGTGCCCAATCTTGTTTTCAAAAAGTTTGAGCCCAAAGAGTACCTGAGGTTCAGCATAATACTCTTTATCCTTGGCATCGCCGCCGGCATAGCCGTGACCCTGCTCAGCGGCACCGGCCTGCTGATTATTGGCGGAGCGGCAGTGCTGCTCACAATGCTTTATTCCTTCCTGAAGTATCACGCCCTAGGCGACCTTGACATCTTTATCATTTTTGGCGTACTCACCGTGCTGGGTGCAGCCTATGCTCTCACCGGGACCTTCCGTCCCGATGCCCTGATACTGGCTGTTCCCGTGGGAATTATCACCGTTTCTGTGCTTCACGCCAACAATACCTACGACACCAACAGCGACCGCGAGGCCGGCATCAAAACCTTTGGTATGCTCATCGGTCTCAAGGCATCGGCTATGCTCTACTGCACATATATGGTGCTGCCGTTTGTCTGCATAATTGCCTATGTGATTGCCGGACTTATGCACCCGCTGGCGCTGCTTTGCCTGCTGGCCGCAGTGCCCGCATTCAAGAATCTGAAAAAGGCGGCTACATATAAGCAGAACGGACTGGAGGCGATGGCCGGCCTGGACCAGGGTTCCGCCAAACTGCAGATGGTGTTCTCGCTGCTGCTTTCCGTGGGCCTGATTATCGCCGGTCTTATATGAAAACCCGCCGCAATCTTTTAGTCGCGATACTGGCTGCAGCCCTGCTGTGGTTCTATATGTTCAGCCCCTGGACCGCCGGACGGCCCAATTTCTGGCTGGTGATGTGCTGCTCTGCAGTGATTCTCACTACCCTGGCGGTGTCTTTCACCCCCAAGGACGAAAGAAAAATCCGGATAGAACGACCCCTTCTGCAAATCGTGGCCGGTGTGGCCATCGCCTTTGCGCTGTGGGGCATATTCTGGATAGGGGACAAGGCCTCCCAGTGGCTGTTTGCCTTTGCCCGTCCGGAGGTTGACGCCGTGTATTCTATGAAAACCGGACTGCCGGTGTGGCTCATAGGGCTTCTGCTGCTGGTGCTGATTGGCCCGGCGGAGGAGTTTTTCTGGCGCGGCTATGTGCAGAAGACCTTCACAAAGCTGTTTGCCGGCAAACGGGCCGCCGACTGTGCCTTCATTGCCACCGCGGCCATTTATGCCCTGGTGCACATCTGGTCGTTCAATTTTATGCTGATTATGGCGGCGCTGGTGGCGGGCCTGGTGTGGGGCTTCATCTACCGCATTTGCCCCAAGGCACTGCCGGCCCTGATTATCAGCCACGCCCTCTGGGATTTGCTGGTATTCGTGCTGCTGCCCATTTAGCGGAATAATCACTATCTTTACAAGACAATTAAACCATAATCTTATGCTGGAAGATATAATTCAACAGGACATAAAGGCCGCTATGCTGGCCAAGGACAGTGTGGCGCTGGCATCGGTGCGCGCCATCAAGGCCGCTATTCTGCTGGCCAAAACTGCCGAAAACGGCAAGCCGGTGGATGACGCCGAAATAGTGAAGATAATTCAGAAGCTGGTAAAGCAGCGCAAAGAAAGCGCCGAAATCTATTCCCAGCAGAATCGTCCCGAACTGGCAGACAACGAGCTTGCAGAGGTGGCCGTGATGGAGCGGTATCTCCCCAAGCAACTCTCCGAGGCTGAGATAGAAGAGGCCCTGAAGGGAATTATTGCCCAGGTGGGAGCCACCTCTATGGCCGATATGGGCAAGGTGATGGGCACCGCTACCAAAGCCCTGGCAGGCCAGGCAGACGGCAAAGTGATCAGCGCACTGGTTCGCAAACTCCTCGCATAAAACCATAACTATGAAAAAGATAGCTCTTATCGCGGCAGCGCTGCTGGCGGCGGCGCAGGCCTTTGCACAATCGTTTGACATTCAGCTCGCCACCGGAGCTACAATGCGCGTCCAGGCTTGCCGGGATGACATTTTCAGGATTCAAGTTTCAGAAAATGGATTGTTTCCGGAGTCGATAATGATCCGCTACGGCATCTTCCGCGACAGTTGGGATGATGTCGGGGCCAAGATGGAAGGCGACGCCGGGAAGGTGATCATTAAAACGGCAAAGTATGCCCTTTCGGTGAATAATGCCACCGGAGTGGCCTCGCTGGCCGATGCCGAGGGCAATGTCCTGATCAAGTCCATCGAATACCTCGACAGCAAGGCCCCGCGGATGGGCGTGTATGCCGACAGCTACAATCAGCAGTTCCGCTATCTGAACGAGCACGTCAATATCATTGGCAGCGACCACTGGGAGCAGAACACCGATATGGGTGTGGATATCACCGACAAGAGCAAGACCAGCGCCATAAGGCTTTCCCTTGAAGAGGGCGAGCGGCTCTACGGCGGCGGCAGCACCAGCCGCAAGCACCTGCAGCACCGCGGCGAGGTGCTTCGCATCTTCACCACATATGCCAATACGGAAAATGTGAATCCGTTCATAATGAACACCGGCGGCTGGGCCATCCTGAACAATACCACCAACATCAGCTTTATGGACTGCGGCGTTAGCGAGCCGGACAATCTGCTGGCCTTCAATTCGGTGAAGGGAGCCGATTTCTATCTGATGGCGGGCGGGGATATGCTGACCCTGCTGCAGCGCTACCACGACATTGCCGGTAATAACTACCTGCTGCCCCGCTGGGCCTACGGATGCTGCTTTGGCCCCCACCTGAACAGCGACGCCTTTGTGTTTATGAACGAGGCGGTCAAGTTCATAGAGCAGGGCTATCCTATGGATATGATGTGGGTTGAGCCGCAGTGGATGGAGACCTACTACGACTGGACCACCAAAAAGAAATGGGACTACAAGAAGTTCCCTGGCCAGCCTTACTGGTATTCAAACGAAACAGTGAACGGCGAGCACGGCGGCAGCTTCATTTCCCGTATGCACGCGCTGGGCTACAAGATCTGCCTCTGGCTGAATATCGACACCGACCTCTCGGTTATGGAAGAGGACCGGCTGGCCAGGGAAAACGGCGGAAAGCTTTCGGGCCAGGAGAACTGGTTCGACCATCTGAAAAAGTTCCTTGGCAACGGCGTGGACGGCTTCAAGCTTGACCCCGGCCAGACAGTGGACCGTCACCCCAACCGGAAATACTATAACGGCTATACCGACGCCGAAATGCACGAGGTGAACCAGGTGCTGCTGCCCAAGCAGTTCCTGGCAATGAACCGTGACTTCCGCGCCACCCGTTCGTTCCACCACTACTGCGGTGGCTTTGCCGGAACGCAGCACTACACCGCAGCCACCACGGGCGACAGCGGCGGCGGGGTGCAGGTGCTCTACGACCAGCTGAACCTGCAGCTGAGCGGCTACAACAACACCAGCTGCGACGTTGGCGCCAGCACCGACGGCCTCCATATGGGCATATTCCTCCCCTGGATGCAGATAAACAGCTGGTATAGCTTCAAGGAGCCCTGGTATCAGCCTCTGGACGAGCAGCAGGTATACCGCAACTATCTGCAGCTGCGCAACCGTATGGTTCCTTATACCTACAGCGCCGCGCTAAAGGGCACTGTAGACGGCACTCCGGTGATGATGCCTATGCCTATGGCTTTCCCTGATGACCGCAATTGCGACGATATGGCCAATGCCTATATGTACGGCGAGGGCCTTCTGGTCACCGTCTTCAGCGACACCGTATATCTGCCCGAAGGCACCTGGTATGACTTCTGGACCAACGAGAAAAGGGAGAGCAAAGGCGAATCGTTCCCGGCCGAGTTTGACCACTCGCAGTACGGCGGCCCCGTGTTCGTAAAGGACGGCGCTATAATTCCGTTCCAGCACGTGGCAAATCACGCCTGCGAGAAGCCGCTGGACACCATTGTATTGAATGTCTGGCCGGCCGACAGGGGCGAGTACACCTTCTGGGAAGATGATGGCACCACCTACGAACACGAAAACGGAGCCATTGCCCGCACCCGTTTCAGCTACGAGAAGAAGGGGCGCAAGCTCACTCTGGCAGTTGATCCGGTAGAAGGCTCGTATGAGGGAATGCACACCAGCCGCACATACGAGGTCAAGATGACCCTGGCGCGCAAGCCCCGCCGCATCAAGGCCGACGGCCGCCGCATTAAAGATTTCGTGTGGGACAAAGAGCGCAAGACGGTGACCTTCTGCGCAGGTCATCCCGACACCGCACAGCCTCTTGAGGTCAAGATAAAACTCTAGGGATTACTCAAATACCACCGTCTTGTTCTTGTAGACCATAACCTTGCGGTCTATGTGCTTCAAGACAGCGCGGGAGAGCACGATCTTTTCCAGATCCTTGCCCTTGCTGATTATGGATTCCACCGAATCCTTGTGGGTGATGCGTGCGACATCCTGCTCAATGATAGGACCGGCGTCCAGTTCGCTTGTGACATAGTGGCTGGTCGCCCCTATTATTTTCACGCCGCGGTCAAACGCCTGGTGATAGGGCTTGGCGCCCACGAATGCGGGCAGGAAGGAGTGGTGGATATTGATGATCCGGTCTGGATAAGCCTTTATGAATTCGTCGCTTATGACCTGCATATAGCGGGCAAGCACTATGAAGGTCACATTGTTCTTCCTGAGCAAATCCAGCTCGGCCGCCTCCTGGGCCGCCTTGTTTTCCGGTGTGATGTTGAACACGTGGTAGGCGATGCCAAACTTTTCCGCCACCGGCCGCAAATCTTCGTGGTTGCTGACAATCAACGGTATATCCACGTTCCATTCGTCGGCGCTCCAGCGGGCCAGCATATCGTACAGGCAGTGGGACATCTTGCTCACGAAGATGGCCATACGGGGCTTCTGCTCTGCAAAGTAGAGCCGGAACTGCATATCGTATTTCTGTCCGTACAGGGTGCCGAAATATTCGCCTATGCGCTCTTTGGGAATCAGGAAAGAGGTAATGTCCCACTCGACCCTCATAAAGAAGGCGTTGTTGGCGTGGTCTACGTACTGGTCCAGATATATGATATTACCCTTATTTACAGTGATGAAGTTTGAAATCTCTGCAATGATGCCCGGCACGTCGGGGCAGTGGATAAGCAATATGGCGGTGTTTTTCTTCATAACAGCGCAAAAGTATAGATATTCTTGAATTTGAAGAAAAATAAATCTACTTTTGCCCCTATGAGAAAGATCAGAGTATTCGCTCCTGCAACCGTTGCCAATATGGGCTGCGGCTTCGATATAATGGGTATGACGCTGGACGCCGTAGGCGATGTCCTTTCTGTGGAAATCGGCGAAGGTGACAGCCTCACCATAATCAACAACAGCAAGCAGAAACTGCCCGAAGACATAGAGCAGAATGTGATTACGCCCGCCGTGCGTGCCTTTATGAAGGAGTACGGGGTGCCTATGTCCATCACCGTCACCGTAGAGCATAAGATTGCCCCCGGCAGCGGCATCGGCAGCAGCGCGGCCTCTTCTGCCGCGGCGGTATATGCCCTCAACGAGCTTCTGGACCATCCTTATCCCGATGAGAAGCTGGTGGAATTTGCAATGGAAGGGGAGAAACTGATCAGCGGCGGCACACCTCACGCCGACAACGTGGGTCCGTCAATCCTGGGCGGCGTGGTGCTGCTTCGCGGATACGACCCGCTGGACGTGGTGCGCCTGCCGGTTCCCGGCCGTTTCTGCTGTGCAGTGGCCCATCCCGCGATTATGGTCTCTACCCGCGAGGCCCGCGAAGTGCTTCCCAAAGACATCCCTTTGCGTATGGCTGTCAAGCAGTGGGGCAATGTGGCGGGTCTGGTGGCCGGCCTGGCAGAGGGCGATGTGGCCCTGATAGGCCGCTCTATGCAGGATGTGGTGGTGGAGCCCTACCGAAAGCATTTCATTCCCGGGTTTGACGAGCTCCGCAAGAAGGTGCTGGAGGTAGGTGCGCTGGCAATGAACATCTCCGGCGCGGGTCCTTCTGTGTTTGCCCTCTGCGAGAGTATGACTCTGGCCGACAGGGCGGGAGAGGTTATGAAAGCCCACTTCTTGCAATACAACATAGAGTCCAATATCTATGTTTCCAAGATTTCCAACCGCGGTGCACGCACCCTGGTGGACTATAACTTCGCAGGCTGATGAAGTTCTACAGCACAAGGGATACATCCAAAAAGCTTTTCCCGTTGGATCAGGCCGCCTTTCTGGGGCTGGCGCCCGACGGCGGTCTCTTTGTCCCGGAGCGCATCCCCAAGGTTGACCTGGAGCGGGTAAAGGAACTCGCAGGACGCTCTTACGCCGATATGGCGGGCTATCTTGCAGGTGTCATCTTTGACGATGTCCCCGCAGATGTGATAGACGAGGTAGTGCGCAAGGCCTACGACTTTGACATCCGTTTCCACAAGTTCGATTCCCGAAAATCTGCACTGGAGCTTTTCCACGGCCCCACCTTCGCCTTCAAGGATTTCGGCGCGAGGTTTATGGGGCAGATGACCGGCAAACTCAATACCACCGACGGCCTCACTATACTCACCGCCACCAGCGGCGACACCGGCAGTGCGGTGGCAGGCGGTTTCTACAACGTACCCGGCGTGGACGTGGTGATTCTCTATCCCGACGGTAAGGTCTCTCCGCTGCAGGAGGCTCAGATGACCACCCTGGGCGGCAACATTCACCCGCTGCGCGTACGCGGCAATTTTGATGACTGCCAGCGCCTGGTGAAGACGATGTTTTCCGACACCGACCTTCGCGGCCGCAAGCGCATCACCAGTGCCAATTCCATAAATCTGCTGCGCTGGATTCCGCAGAGCTTCTACTATTTCTGGGCTTATGCAATCTGGAGCCAGACCCATTGCGGCGCTCCCGACGTGGTTGTGCCCAGCGGCAACTACGGCAACATCACCGCAGGTATGCTGGCGGCCCGTATGGGTATGCCGGTAAGGCGCTTTGTGGCGGCGTCCAACGCCAACGACGTGGTGCCGGAGTTCCTCATCACCGGCGATTATCTTCCCCGCGCCTCGGTCCGCACAGTGGCCAACGCAATGGACGTTGGCGCTCCCAGCAACTATGAGCGTATGATGTGGCTCTACGGCAGCATCGGCGCCCTTCGCCGCGAAGTGGTGGGTTTCTCCGCTTCTGACCAAGAGATTCTGGCAGCCATCAGGGAGATAGAAGATAAATACGGCTATATCAGCGATCCTCACAGCGCTATCGGTTACCTCGCTGCAAAGCACTATGATATAGACGGATACTGGCTTTCTACCGCCAGCCCGGCCAAGTTTGGAGAGGTGATAGAGGCAGCCACCGGCCACTGGCCCGAAATCCCCACCGCCCTCCGGCTCAGGATGGATTCAGAGCGCGTCTACAAAATGATGGACGCCAGCGCCGACGACCTCAAGGAATATTTGCTGTCGCTTTAGAGCGGATCTACATCGATAGTGATATCGGAAGATGGGGAGGCTGTGAGCACTTGTGCCACGGCCTCCTCAATTTTTGATTTCTGCCTTTGGGCGCTGGCTGTGCGGGGAATCTTGATCCAGATGATGCGGATGTATTTTCCCGCCACGCGGTCCACCGCCGGGGTGATGGCCTCAGAATAATCCTTCAGGCCGGCGCTGCCAAGCCTTCTTGCCACCAGACTGCAGGTGAGCCGCAGCCTTGCCTGGTCGGTATCTTTCAGCGTCAGCTGAATCATCCTGACATAGGGCGGGAAGCCGAACAATTGGCGCTGGGCCAGCAGGTCATCTGTGAAGGCGTGGAGTTTGTCTTCCGATGCCAGCGCGGCCAGCACGGGGTGGGAGGTGTCAAAGGCCTGGATCACCATCTGGCCGGTGCCTTCGCGGCGGGAGACGCGGCCGCGAAGTTGGGTGAGCAACTGCAGCGCCTTTTCGTCGGCCCGGAAATCCTGCAGGGAGAGTATCGAGTCGGCACTGATCACGGCCACCAGCGATAGGTTTTCAAAGTCGAAGCCCTTGGTTATCATCTGGGTGCCCACAAGTATGTCGGTATTGCCGGCTGCAAAGTCGTTCAGGATTGATTTCTCTGCAGTGAGGGTGGCGGCGGTTTCGGCGTCAAAACGGGCTATGCGGGCATCGGGAAATATTTCCTGCAGCTCTTCTGCCAGCCTTTCTGTGCCTGCCCCCTTGGCGGTGTAGGTCCCCTTGCCGCAGTGGTGACACAAGGGGTCAAACCTGGCCTTCCAGCCGCAGTAGTGACAGCTGACGGTGTCGTTGAATTTGTGGTAGGTCAGGCTCACGTTGCACTGGGGGCAGCGCAGGGTTTCGCCGCAGGAGTCGCATTGCAAAAAAGAGCTGTAAGAGCGCCTGGAGCGGAATACCATCACCTGCCGGTGATTCTTGAGTTGCTCTGAGATCAGGTTTATCAGCTGCATTGAGAAAGAGCCACGGGCGTTGTGCATAGCATACACCTTGCCCATATCTATCAGCTTGACCGGAGCGTCGCCGGCGCCGAAATATTTGGTGCGCAGCTCCGCCAGGCCGTATTTGCCTTCCGAGACATTGTAGAGCGATTCCATAGAGGGTGTGGCGCTGCCCAGCAGGGTGCGCACGCCCAGCTTCGAGGCCATCATCAGCGCGGCGTCGCGGCCGTTGTAGCGGGGTGCCGGGTCGGTCTGCTTGTAAGAGCTGTCGTGCTCTTCGTCCACAATTATGAACCCCAGGTTCACTATGGGCAGGAACAGCGCGCTGCGGGTTCCCAGCACCAGATAGTTGCCCTGTCCGGAAATCAGCTTGTCAAAGACTTTCTTGCGGGCAGGGACGGTTTGTCTGGAGTGGAAAACCAGCACTTTGTCGCCAAGGGCGTCGGTAAGACGCTGCTCCAGCTGGCGGGACATCGCTATCTCGGGCACCAGATAGAGCACGCTGCGTCCCTGGACCAGATATTGCCGGGCCAGTTTTATGTAGATTTCGGTTTTGCCGGAGGAGGTCGCACCCCAGAGCAGAACGGTCTTTTTGCCTTTGCGGTAGTGCTCCAGAATGGTTTCCAACGCCTTCTGCTGCTCTTGCGAGAGGGCTTTCTCTTCCTTGGCCACGGCGGCCTTCACCGGCCGGTTCACAGTGCGTTTTTTCTCGCTCTGATGGAAAAACGCGGCGGGGTAGGCGCTCTTGAAAACCTCTCCGAGGCTGCAGAGATAGTAGTCGGCAATCATCTGCCAGAGCTCTATTTGGACGGGCGGCAGCGGCTTCAGGCTGGCGATTTTTTCTATCGGGAGAATCTTGCTTTCTGACAGAGCTTCGGGCAGGGGACAGCCAGCGCGGCGAACCACCGCCAGATAGCGCCTGCCAACCAGGGTCACCACAACCCAGCTGCCCGTCTCAACGGGTTCGGTAATATCCTCAGGGACATAGTAATAAGTGATTCCGCCGCAGAATTTCAGCGGCACTATCACCTCTACGTATCGTCGGTTCTCCTGAGACATCCTTTAAATATACAAAAAACTCAACCAAAGTGCAAAAATAATGTTCATTGAAGAAAAATTGCTACCTTTGCGCACTTATAATATTGCGCGCACACGATGGAAAGAGTAAAATGTCTGATAATTGGCAGCGGCCCTGCGGGTTACACGGCTGCGATTTATGCCGGCAGAGCGGGTCTGGCACCCGTCCTGTACGAGGGCCTTCAGCCGGGCGGCCAGCTTACCACCACCACAGAAATCGAGAACTATCCCGGTTTCCCCGATGGTGTGGATGCAAACCATATGATGGCATCTTTCCGCGCCCAGGCGCAGCGTTTTGGCTGTGACATCCGCTTTGGCTCTGTCACTAATGTAGACTTCAGCGCCAGGCCCCTCGTGCTCACCATAGACGAGAATCAGCAGATAGAGGCCGACGCAGTGATCATAGCCACCGGCGCTTCTGCAAAATATCTGGGGCTGGAGAGCGAGCGCAAGTTCCGCGGTATGGGCGTTTCTGCCTGCGCCACCTGCGACGGCTTCTTCTACCGCAAGAAAGACGTGGCCGTGGTGGGCGGCGGCGATACCGCCTGCGAAGAGGCCACCTATCTGGCCGGCCTTTGCCGCAAGGTCTATATGATTGTCCGCCGCGACGTGCTGCGCGCCACCGAGGCAATGCAGCAGAAGGTGCGTGAAACTGAGAATATCGAGATTCTGTGGGAAAGCCAGACTCAGGAGGTCCTGGGCGATGAAAGCGGCGTCACCGGCGCCCGTCTGGTGAAAAAGAGCGGCGAGATATTTGATATAAAAATCGACGGATTCTTCCTGGCGATTGGCCATCACCCCAACAGCGATGTCTTCAGGCAGTGGGTAGAGACCGACGCGGCAGGGTATATCGTTGTGAAAGACGGCACCAGCGCCACCAGCTGTCCCGGCGTGTTCGCCGCCGGCGATGTCTGTGACCCGCGCTACCGTCAGGCGGTTGTGGCTGCCGGAAGCGGTTGCAAGGCGGCTATGGATGCCGAAAAGTATTTGAAGGAAATATGAAGCAAAAAGTCCTGATATTCGTTCTGCTGGTTGCTGTGGCTCTGGCTGCCGGCTGCTCTTCAAAATTCGAAAAGCTGCTGGAAAGCCATAACTATGGCGAGAAGTACCGTACCGCCCTCAAACTCTACGAAGAGGGCAAATATACCAAGGCTGCGCAACTGTTCGAAAACGTGGCTATGAACGCCCAGGGAACTCCCCAGGAGGACACCGTGCGCTTCTACTGGGGTATGAGCAACTATCACCTTAAGGATTTTGCCACCGCCCAGAGCAACTTTGGCGAGTTTATCCAGATATTCCCCCAGAGCCCGTTTGCCAAAGAGGCGGAGTTCTATATGATAGACTGCCTCTATCGCTCTACCTACCGCTACGAGCTTGACCAGAAGCCCACTATGGTGGCTCTGAGTTACATAAACAAGTACATCATAGAGAATCCCGGCACCGACTATGCCAAGTTCTGCAAAGTGATGAAAGACGACCTGGAAGAGCGTCTGGACAAGAAGGCCTTCGAGGGCGCCAAGCTCTACTACCATATGGAGAACTATCTCTCTGCCCACTATGCGCTGAAAAATGTCCTCAAAGAGGACGCCGACAACCAGTACCGCGAGGATATTCTCTACTACACCGCTATGGCGGGATACAAATATGCCTTGAACAGCGTTCCCGAGAAGCAGCGTGAGCGCTATATGACCTTCATAGACGACTATTTCAACTTTGTGAGCGAGTTCCCGCAGAGCAAATACAAGGCAGAGCTGGACGGCATCTACAAGAGGGTCAACAAAATCATCAAGAAAGAAAATTAATAATTCAAGATATATGGAAATCAACAAGAACATTACCAACAACACTGTAACAAGGGATCTTTCTGAGCTCGCAGCTCCCACCGGCAACATTTATGAGTCTGTGATGATTATCGCAAAGCGCGCAAATCAGATCAGCGCCGATATCAAGCAGGAGCTCAGCCACCGTCTGGAAGAGTTCTCTTCTTACACCGACACCCTTGAGGAAATCAGCGAGAACCACGAGCAGATAGAGATTTCCCAGTATTACGAGAAGCTGCCCAAGCCCACGCTGGTAGCAACAGAAGAATTCCGCGAAGGCAAGATTTTCTATCGCAAGGCAGAGTAGTCGATAGATGCTTCAGCGGCTTTACATCAGCAACTACGCATTGATAGATGTTCTGGATATAAATATTCCGGAGCATCTTGTCATTATTACGGGTGACAGCGGAGCCGGCAAGTCAATATTGCTGGGAGCGCTGTCACTGCTGCTTGGCGGCAGGTTTGACCCGGCGGCGCAGGGCGATGAAAGCCGTAACTGCATTGTGGAGGCCCAGTTCGATGACCACATCGTGCGCAGGGTGGTGACGCCGCAGTTGCGTTCAAGGGCTTTCATAGACGATGAACCCGCCACTCTGGAGGCTCTCCGCGAGCTGGTGTCAAAGCAGATCGACATCCACTCCCAGAACAGCCAGGCGCTGCTGGGCAGCGATGCCTTCAGGCTCTCTGTGGTAGACAGTTTTGCCGGCAACGAATCCCTGCTGGCGGACTACAGGCGGGCCTTTGAGAATTGGACTGCGCTGAACGCATCCCTCAAAGACCTCCGGGCTCTCAAAGAGCAGGCAAGCCGCGAGCGGGATTATATCACCTTCCGCTACGGGCAGCTTTGCGAGGCAGCCCTAAAGAGCGGTGAACTGGAAGAGATAGAGGAAAAGCAGAAAACCCTGGCCAACGCAGAGCAGATCAAGGACACTCTGGTGCAGGCATCCGGGGCGCTCTCTATGGGCGAACAGTCTGTGGAGCAGGTACTGCGTGATGCGGGCCGCTCGCTGCAAAAGATAGCCGGCTGCTACCCGGCGGCAGAAGAGCTTGCCGGCCGAATTGAGTCTTGCAGGATAGAAATCAAGGACATCTCCGATACCCTGGATTCTTCCCAGGAGAAGATAGACGCCTCGCCCCAGGCGCTGCAGCAGGTAGAAAGCCGCATTGCGCAGCTCTACGACCTGATGCACCGCAACGATGCCGCCAGCGTAGAGGAGCTGATTGAAAAGCGTGATGAGTACGCCCGCCAGCTGCAGTCGGCCGACGACCTGGCCGGGCAGGAGGCAACTCTGGAAAAGGATCTGGCAAAGGCCGACGGAATCTGCGCCGACCTTGCTGCGCAGCTAACCGCAAAGCGAATGGCGGCCCTGGAGCCGCTGTCCAGCTATCTGCAGCAGGCCATCCGCGAGCTGGAGATACCCCAGGCACAGTTCCGCGTGGAATGTGTTCCGGAGAAGCACCGCACCGCCCACGGGGCGGAGAATGCGGTGTTCCTGTTCTCTTCCACAGCGTCCGGCCGTGCTGCTGACCTGTCCCAGAACGCGTCCGGCGGAGAGCTCTCACGCATAATGCTTTGCATAAAATCGCTCCTGGCCCGGCACAAGGCGCTGCCCACCGTTATCTTCGACGAGATTGACACCGGCACCAGCGGCAGCCTGGCCGACAAGATGGGGCGCAAGATAGTGGAGATAAGCAAGGATATACAGGTGATAGCTATCACCCATCTGCCGCAGGTTGCGGCCAAGGGCGATGCCCATTATCTGGTATACAAAGAATACAACCCGGAAGGCGCAGTATCCCGCATCCGTCCCGTGGAGGGGCAGGAGAGGGTCGGCGAGATAGCCCGGATGATAAGCGGCAGCAGCGTTACGGCAGAGGCAATGGCGGCCGCGCAGGTACTTTTAAACGAGGCAAACTAAATTTTAAAAACAAATACACTATGAGACTGATCATCGAAGATTCTTATGGCAAAATGTCGCAGTGGGCGGCTAATTACATCGCAAACGCCATAAACAAGTTCGCCCCCACGAAAGAGAGACCTTTCGTGCTGGGTCTTCCTACCGGTTCCACCCCTCTGGGTACCTACAAAGAACTCATTCACCTCTGCTCCGTGGGTAAGGTTTCTTTTCAGAATGTGGTTACGTTCAATATGGACGAATATGTGGGCCTTCCCAAGGACCACGACGAGAGCTACTACACATTTATGTGGAGCAACTTCTTCAGCCACATCGACATTCCCGAAGAGAACGTGAACATTCTTGACGGCAACGCTCCCGACCTGGTGGCAGAGTGCAACAAGTACGAAGAGAAAATCAAATCTTACGGCGGAATCAACCTGTTTATGGGCGGTATCGGCCCCGACGGCCACATCGCATTCAACGAGCCCGGTTCTTCACTGAACTCCCGCACCCGCGTAAAAGACCTTACCACCGACACCATCATCGCCAACTCCCGTTTCTTTGGCTATGACACCACCAAGGTGCCTCAGAAGGCCCTCACAGTTGGTGTAGGCACAGTTATGGATGCAGACGAAGTGCTGATTCTGGTCAACGGCCACAACAAGGCCCGCGCCCTTCGCCACGCAGTGGAAGAGTCCATCAACCATATGTGGACCATCTCCATCCTGCAGCTTCATCCTCACGGAATCATAGTTTGCGACGACGCAGCCACCGTAGAGCTCCGCGTCGGCACCGTGAACTACTACAAGGACATCGAGCGCGACAATCTGGATCCCGCAAATCTGGCTTAATGGAGCCGATGACCTCTTTGCGCGCCTGGATGGCATCCAGGGGCTTTCAAGTGACAATCATTCCCAGTAATGATTGTCACTTTGACGAATATGTGCCCGCAAGGTTCAAGGTAAGGGAATATCTCAGCGGCTTTGACGGCAGCGCCGGTACCCTGGTGGTGACTCTCACAGAAGCGGCCCTCTGGACCGATTCCAGATATTTCCTGCAGGCGGAGCGCCAGATAAAGGGCAGGGGCATAGAGCTTATGAAGATCAAGATGCCCGGCACGCCCTCCATCCCGCAGTGGATTGAATCCTGCCGCAAGGCTTCCGGCATAGCTCCGGAGCAGTACAAGGTGGGTGTAGACGGCGACCTTTTCAGCTACGACGACTACTTTGCCTTCTGCAAAGAGTTGGCGCCGATGCCACTGGAGACCTTTTCCGACCCGTTTGACAGCCTCTGGCCGGGCCGTCCTTCGCTGGGCGACAGCCCCATATTGCTGCACAAAGAGGAATATGCAGGACGCAGCGTTTCCGACAAGTATAGGGACGTTGTCTCAAATCTGGGCATAGAAGGTCCTTTCTGCCTGTTTTTGAGTGCCTGCGACGAGATTATGTGGCTGCTGAACATCCGTGGCGGCGACATAGAATACAACGCCGTGACGCTCTCTTATTGTCTGCTGGACAACAAGGGCATAAAGCTGTTCTGCCGCAAAGAGTGTCTTACCGGGGAGGCTTCTGATTATCTGGCTTCCCAAGGGGTTGAGGTGCTCTCTTACGGCGAGATAGACGCCGCCCTGGAGGCCGTCCCGGCAGAGGCGGTACGCATTGTGAGCAACAACTGCTGCTCCATAAACAAATACAAAATCTTTTCCCGCGGCAAAGCCGTGATGCCCGACCCCACGGTGGGCGGGACTGTGGCTATGCTGCGCGCCTGCAAGAATCCGGTTCAGGCGCAGGGCTTCCGGCAGGCCTTTTTGCAGGACGGTGTCTGCTGGGTCAGGCTGCTCAAATACATTTATGACAATTATGGCAGCGGCTCCCTTAACGAATACAATATCACCCAAAAGCTGCTTGAGATAAAGAGCGGCAGCGCCCACTATCTGGGCGAGAGCTTTGAGCCGATAGTGGCCTGGAACGCCAACGCAGCCAGCGCACACTACAGTGTGACCGACGAGGCCTCCAGCGCCAGAGTGGCAGGCGGCGGCTTTTTGCTGATGGACCTCGGCAGTCACTATCCCTACGGCACCACCGACACCACCCGCACCGTCTTCCTGGGCGAAAAAGAGCCCACGGCGGCTCAGAAAGAGGACTTTACGCTGGTTTTGAAGGGTATGATAGCCCTTGCCGAGGCTATTTTCCCGGCCGGCACCCGCGGCTGCCAGCTGGACATCCTTGCCCGCGGCCCTATGTACCGCACCGGCAAGATGTACTTCCACGGCACTTCCCACGGAATAGGGCAGTGGCTGTGCGTGCACGAATCCCCGCAGATCAGGATGGAATACAGCCCCATCGCGCTGCAGGAAGGAATGATTATGTCAGACGAGCCGGCTGTGTATGTAGACGGGCAGTACGGCATCCGCACAGAAAACGTGGTATTGGTGTCTCCCTTCGCCAAGAGCGACTACAACACTTTCTATCGTTTCGAGACGCTTACCCTGGTGCCGATAGACCGCCGTGCGGTGGATTTCAGCCTGCTCACTGATGCAGAGCGTGCCTGGCTGGAAGCCTATAACAAGCGTGTCTATGATGCACTGCAAAGCCACCTCACAGACGCCGAACGCGCCTGGCTGGCAGATTATATCAAATAATAAAGATTAGTACAGAAGGTTCTTTGTACCCTCGTTGAACACGCCTCCGGTGGGGGTGCGGCGGTCAAACTTGAAATTGAGCTGCAGCCCGTCAGAAGGATAGAGGCTCAGGCGGTTGATCATATCGTTGCCGTAGCGTTTCAACGCAGAAATGAAGTACATACCAATGTCATAGCCCTGGAATGCGAAGTTGCCGGGCTCGGCGTTGTAGGTATCCCTGAAGGCGTTCACAAACTCGCGGACGTCTTCGTCTTCATAGTCCACATAGTGCCCCATCACAAAATGGGTGTTGGCACGCTGGTACATATCGGCGTCTATAGATTCGAACTTGCGGATCTTGTGGCTGGCGTAGCCGCTGATGTCGTAAGCGTCGTTCTTTGCCAGATTGCCCACGCTGCGCAGCGCATCGGCTGCGGAGGACTCACGCTCGCTGGTGATTATCACGTGGTTGCGCCTGCCGGGTATCAGCGCGGTCTGAACGCTTTCTCCACGGCCCAGAGCGGCCTGCACCACGGTGTAGGGGATTTCCAGGGAGTCAAGGCTGGCAATAATGTCAGAATAGAATTTGCTCTGGATGTCGCCCTTCTCGCACAGGACTATCACATTGTCCTTGCCGGGACGGTAGCCTATGGACTCGGCCATCCTCATAGTCTGGGTGGAGGGAGAGACCGGGGCGTTGATCAAATAGCGGTGGTTGTAGGTGGCGGCCTCCACTTTCTGGTCCAGCGGCGAAATGAGCGGTATATGGCGGGTGTCGCACCAGTGGGCCGGAACCTCCACATTCTCCATAGAGAAGTTGCCGATCAGGAAGTCAAAATCGTCCAGTTTGGACTCTTTCATAAGCTGCTCGGCGCTGTCAAAGTCGGTCATATCAATCACCTTCAGGTTGATGTTGGTGCCGTCTTTGCGCTGCTGGTCTATGGCTGTAAGCACTCCGGCATAAAAGTCCAGGAAGTTGGCGGACGGAGAGGGCAACTGGCTTCCAATGGGGATGATCAGGGCGATGTTGGCAGTGCCGCCGAAAGGCACGAACACCGGCTTCCAGTTCCAGTCCTGTTCGGGGTCTTCCGGGTCTACAATAGAGACGGAAGACTCGCTCTCACTCTCTTTCTCCTCTTCAAACAACTCGTCTTCAGGCACCTCTATCATAGTGTTGTCGTCCACTTCGGCGTCCGTTTCGCCGCCAAGGGGAATCCTGAGCACCTGCCCCACGACCAGAGTCTTGGAGTCAAGGTTGTTCGCTGCTACGATATCTTCCTGCGACACCTTATACTTGAGGGCCAGCATCAGCAGGGAGTCGTACCATTTTACGCGGTGTAGGACATACTTGCCGGTGGGCTGTGCTTCGGCATTGCTGTCGGACACCTTGCTTTCGGTTGCGGGAGAAGGGGTCTCTTTGACTTCAGGGGCGGGAACCTCTTCTGCCTTCTTTTCTGCCACCGGAATCAGCAGCAGTGAACCCGCTTTGAGCCCTCCGGTGAGCCTGCCGGCATTTATCTCCTTTACCTCCTCCAAATCTGCACCGTATGCCTTACATATAGAATACAGGGTCTGCCTTGCCTCCACGGTGTGGACGTAGAAAGAGCGACCGTCAATCTCTGCAACGCTTTTGGAAATTTCCACCGCTGCAGGGATGAATTTCTGAGCCTCGGCTGCGGGTGAAACGGCCAGCAGCGCGAATGTCAGAGCTATTGCGGCACAGATTTTTTTCATAAACGTATCGGTTAGAATTCGAGTCTTGCAAGCATATTCTTTACGTTGCACTCAATGCGCTCGTAAATGTTGTCGTAAGGCTCTTTTACAAACTCTTTGCCAGTTATCTTTTCGTACAGCTCCACATAGCGGTCGCTGATGGCGTTCACGCGTGCGGCGTCCATCTCGGGCACCTTCTGGCCATCCTTGCCGCAGAAGCCGTTTTCCATAAGCCATTCGCGCACAAACTCCTTTGAGAGCTGCTTCTGGGGAAGTCCCTTGTCGAACAGCTCCTGATAGGTGTCGGCATAGAAATAGCGGGAAGAATCGGGCGTGTGGATCTCGTCCATCAGGCACAACTCGCCGTTAAGGAATCCGAATTCATATTTGGTGTCCACCAGCATCAGATTGTGCCTTGCGGCAATCTCTTCGCCGCGCAGGAAAAGCTTCAGGGTGATATCTTCCAGCTTCTCGTAGTCTTCGCGGCTCATTATTCCGCGGGCAATTATCTCTTCTTTGCTGATGTCCTCGTCGTGAGCGCCTATCTCCGCCTTTGTGGTGGGGGTGATGATGGGGGTTTCAAAACGCTGGTGCTCGCGCATCCCGTCGGGGATTTTCACGCCGCAGATTTCCCTTGCACCGGCCTTGTAGCTGCGCCACGAACTGCCGGTGAGGCAGCGCCTTACAATCATCTCCACGGGGAGTCCTTCGCACTTGTAGCCCACCGTGACCATAGGGTCGGGGGAGGCTATCTTCCAGTTGGGAACGATGTCCTCTGTCAGATCCAGGAAAGACGATGCTATCTGGTTCAGCACCTGGCCTTTGTAGGGAATGCCCTCGGGCAGGATCACGTCAAAGGCGCTGATGCGGTCGGTGGCGACCATCACCAGATATTTGTCGGCTATAGTGTACACATCGCGCACCTTGCCGACATACTTGCCGCTCTGGCCTCTGAAGTCGAATTCGGTATGTGTAACTGCACTCATCGTATAAAAGATATTATTCTGCTACTCTTCGGGAGTGTTGTTGCGGTTCTTGATGTATTCCTCGTTGAGGCCCTTGAGCACGTCGGAGGTGATGTCCAGACCGGGGTTGACATTGAGCACGGTGTTGGTCACGCCGCTGGTGGTGAGGATCAGGGAGTACTGATGCTCTGCGTTGTAACGCTCAATGAACTCTTTCACTGCAAAGTAAACCTGGTTGTTGAGCACGGCCTGCTCTTCCTGGATCTCGGCATCCTTCTTGGCTGCGTCGTTCTGCAGATTCTGCTGGCGCTGCATAAGTTTGTTCTGCTGCTCTTCTGCTGCAGAGCGGGTCAGCAGACCCTTCTGAACCTGATTCTCAAATGCCTTTGCATCGCTCTCCAGACGGCGGCCGCGCTTCTGAAGTTCGTCTTGAATGCCCTGTACCTTGCTTTGGAATGCGGTCATCTTGTCGTTGTACATATCGTAGTTGGCAATCAGTGAGTCAAGCTGGACATACACTATGTCACCTGCAACTGCTGTGATCTTGCCGGTGTCGGTGATGTCGGCGGGTTCACTTGCGGGTTTCTTCTTGAAATCGGGCCTAACAATAGCCATAACTGCTGCGCAAAGCGCTACTACCAGAGCGATGATGCTGAGGATAAGGGGAGTTCTTTTCATTTTATAAGTTAGTTTTTTATGATTATTTCAATTGGTCAAGATATGCGGCGATGGTCTTTTCCAGCCCCATATAAAGGGCGTCGCAGATAAGGGCGTGGCCTATGGAGACCTCATCCAGCCGGGGCATAACCTTTTTGAAGTAGGCCAGGTTGTCCAGGTTGAGGTCGTGGCCGCCATTCACCTCCAAACCGCATTTCACCGCCTCGCTGCAGGCCTTGAAATACGGCGCCACTGCCTCTTCGCGGCCGGCGGAGAAGTTGTGTGCATATGCGTAGGTATAAAGTTCGATGCGGTCGCTGCCGGCATCTGCCGCGCCGCGCACCATCACCGGGTCGGGATCCACAAAAATGGAGGTGCGGATGCCCTCCGAGTGGAATATGCGGCACACCTCCTTGAGGAAGGCGGCATTGGCAACGGTGTCCCAGCCGGCGTTGGAGGTAAGTGCGTCGTGGGCGTCGGGAACCAGGGTAACCTGAGCGGGGTGCACCTTGCACACCAGCTCTATGAATTTGTCTATGGGATTGCCTTCTATATTGAACTCCACATCCAGCAGCGGCTTGATCTGATAGACGTCGCTGTAGCGGATATGGCGCTCGTCCGGGCGCGGATGCACGGTGATGCCCTGGGCCCCGAAGCGCACGCAGTCTACGGCAGCCTTGGCCACATTGGGCATATCCCCTCCGCGGGAGTTGCGCAGAGTGGCAATCTTGTTGATATTAACGCTTAGCTTGGTCATACTACTAAAATACAAAAGTAAATATTTTTGGTTAATACCTATATAAAATGCTAATTTTGGGGTTCAAAATAAATGCAGATGACAATAGCCCTTTACGGACGCAATATAGACAAAGACGACGAGAAAGTGTGGTTTCTGCTTCGCCGGCTGGCAGCCGGGGGCGCACAGACCTATTTCTTTCAGAAAGAACTGCATCCAGAAACGGATGTGGTGCTGGCGCTTGGCGGTGACGGCACCTTCCTGCGCGCCATAAATATGCTCCGCGGCCGGGAAATTCCCATTGCCGGCATCAATTTCGGCCGCCTGGGCTTTTTGACATCGGCAAAGGTAGAGGAGGGCGAAAACGCCTGGATAGACGACCTTATCAAGGGCAACTATTCCATCCAGAAGCGCCTCCTGATCCAGGTGGAATCCACCGCAATCCCGCACGGCATTTATCCCTACGCACTTAACGAATTCTCCATCCAACGGCAGAATCCCTCTATGCTGCGCATAGACGTGGCCATAGGCAGCGAGCATCTGCCTGCCTACTGGGCAGACGGCGTGGTGGTTTCGACCCCCACCGGCAGCACAGCGTATTCCCTGAGCGTGGGCGGCCCCATAGTGACCCCCGACTCCGATGTGTTCATCACCGCGCCCATAGCGCCCCACAACCTGAACATCAGGCCCATAGTGGCGCCGGCAGATTCGGTGCTGGAGATTACTTTCACATCCAAGTCGTCCCAGATGGGAGTGGTTACGCTGGACAACACCTCCTTTGCCGTGCCCGTCGGGAGCAAGTTCACGCTGCGCAAGGCTCCCTACAGTGCAAACTGCATAACATTCCACAACGCCGGCTTCATAGACGCCCTCAAGGACAAACTCCTCTGGGGCGAGGATAAACGCAACAACTTCTAGAAGATGCAGCCCACACACGTAACTATCATAATGGACGGCAACGGCCGCTGGGCACAGGCTCAGGGGCTTTCCCGCAGTGCCGGCCACGCCGCAGGCGCAGAGAGCGTCAGGGCTTGTATGAGGGCCGCCGTCAAAAGCGACGTCAAGTATCTGAGCCTTTATACTTTCTCCCAGGAGAATTGGAACCGGCCCGAAAAAGAAGTTGCGGCCATTATGGACCTTATGTCCTACAATATCCGCAAAGAACTGCCTGAGTTCCACGAGAATAAGGTGGGCTTCAAGGTCATAGGCGATATGGACCGGCTCACCCCCCGGCTCCGCAAGGAGATTGAGGCCGCCGAGGCCGAAACCGCCCAGTATAAAGACCATACGCTGATACTTATGTTCAGCTACAGCGGCAAGTGGGATATAGAGCAGGCGGCAGAGCGCTATGCAAAGGACTTCGGCACCCCGGCGCAGAAGCCGCTGGAGAGCTATCTGGCCACCGCCGGAATCCCCGATCCGGACCTGCTGATCCGCACCGGCGGAGAGCAACGGATAAGCAATTATATGCTGTGGCAGTGCGCCTACACCGAATTTTATTTTACCGACAAACTTTGGCCTGATTTTAGAGAAGATGACTTCAACGAGGCGCTGGACAGTTTCAAGGGCCGTGACAGAAGATTTGGAAAAGTGAAGCAATGAGAAGAAGAATTGCAATATTGATATTGTCGCTTGTGGCATCCACCGCACTGCTGGCCCAGCAGAGCGATGTGGTGGTTGACTACAGCAAGCCTCAGACCTATGTCATCGGCGGCGTGAGAGTTACCGGCAACCAGTTCCTGGACCAGTCGCGCATCCTTTCCATAGTAGGTTTCAAACCCGGCAGCAGCATCACTCTTCCCAGCGAAGACGTGGCTCACAAGCTGGCCGCCCTCATGAACCAGAAGTATTTCCGCAATGTCGGATTCTATATCGATTCCCTCTCCGTGGCCAAGGACACCGTATGGCTGCGGGTTGATGTCAAGGAGCGTCCCCGCGTGTCGGCCTGGATCTACAGGGGCGTCAAGAAAAGCGAGCAGGACGACCTCAAAGAGAAACTCAACCTCAAGCGTGGCGGCGAGCTTTCTGAATATGTGATATCCTCTTCTACCGGCGTCATCAAGAACTACTACAAAGAGAAGGGCTTCAACAACGCCAAGGTAAATGTCATAACCCAGGAAGACAGCCTTGTGAACAACGCCGTGCGCGTCACCTTTGATGTGGACCGCGGCAAGAAGGTCCGGGTGCGCACCATCAATTACGAGGGTGTGGAGGGCATTGACAAGTACAAGCTGGACAAGTCTATGAAGAAGACCAAAGACCGCTCGTGGTACAACTTCTTCAACAGCAAGAAATTCAACGAAGACGAATATCCCAACGACAAGAACTCGCTCATTGAGACCTTCAACGAGCTGGGCTACCGCGATGCGAAAATTGTCAAGGATTCCATCTATACTATAGAAGAAGGCCGCCTGGGCATCGATTTCAAGATTGACCAGGGCCGCAAATATTACTTCCGCAACATCACCTGGACCGGCAATTCGGTATATACCGCAGAGACGCTGAACCAGGTCCTCAAGATAGCCAAGGGAGATGTCTATGACATCGTGACCCTTAACCAGCGCCTTCAGGGCGGCAAAGAGGGCGAGCAGTCTGTTGCGTCGCTGTACCGCGACTACGGCTACCTGTTCTTCAACGTGACTCCGGTGGAGACCACCATCGTGGGCGACTCGGTGGATGTAGAAATCCGCCTCGTAGAGGGCAAGCAGGCCACTTTCAACAACGTGCTCATCAGCGGCAACAATATCACCAACGAGCGCGTGATACGCCGTGCGGTGTATACACGCCCTGGCTTCCTGTATTCGCAGACCGACTTCGAGAGGTCCATCCGCGAGCTGGGTACAATGACCAACTTTGACGCAGAGAAAATAGTGGAGCAGGGGACCGGCTGGAACCTGATTCCCGACCCGATAAACAATACCGTGGACATCTCCTACAATGTAGAGGAAAAGTCCAACAGCCAGCTGGAGCTCTCCGGCGGATGGGGCGCACGCACTTTCGTGGGCACCATCGGTATCAACTTCAGCAACTTCTCTACCCGCAACTTCTTCCGCAAGGAGGCCTGGCGGCCCGTGCCGCTGGGTGACAACCAGACCCTGGCGTTCCGCTACCAGACCAACGGCCGTTACTACAGGGCCCTCTCGGCAAGCTTTGTGGAGCCTTGGCTCTTTGGAAAGAAGCCCACTTCGCTGAGTATTTCGGCATACTATACCCGTCAGACCAACTCCTATATGGGTATGTATGGCTACGGATATGGTTACGGCTATGGATATGGCTACGGTGGCAATTACCCCTTTTACGACGACTCCAAGTCGATGGATGTGGCGGGTGTGAACATCGGCCTCGGTTCCCGGCTCAAGTGGCCCGACAACTACTTCACTATGTACCACTCCCTGGGCTGGCAGATGTACAAGCTGAAAGACTGGTACAAGTACTACGTGTTCACAGACGGCACCTACAACAACCTGCACTACACCTTCTCGCTGTCGCGTCAGTCCATAGACCAGCAGATCTATCCCCGCATCGGTTCCGATTTGACATTCAGCGTGCAGCTGACCCCGCCGTACTCCCTGATACGCGGTAAGAACCTGGACTACAAGTCTATGAGCGACCAGGACCACTACCGCTGGCTGGAGTATAACAAGTGGACCTTCTCCGGACGCAACTATGTCAGGATCTGGAAGGATCTGGTGCTGATGACTGCTGCCCACTTCGGATATCTGGGCTACTACAACCGCAACTGGGGTTACTCTCCGTTCGAAGGCTTCCTGGTGGGTGGTGACGGTATGTCTGGTTACAACACATACGGCAACGAGGTCATCTCGCTGCGCGGTTACGAAGACTATTCGCTCACACCGTACATCAACAATGCCTATGCCGGCAACGTATACGACAAGTTCACAGTGGAGCTCCGCTACCCCGTGATACTCAAGCCGCAGTCCACCATCTTTGCCCTGGCATTCCTGGAGGGCGGTAACTGCTGGTCCGACATCAAGGATTTCAACCCGTTCCAGATCAAGAGGAGCGCGGGTGTCGGCCTCAGGGTGTTCCTCTCGGTGGTAGGTATGCTGGGTGTTGACTGGGGTTACGGCTTTGACGGACCCGCGGGTGAGAGGAGTCAGTTCCACTTTACTATAGGACAACAATTTTAAAACTTAGAAGATATGAAAAAGGTATTTGTTATTCTCGCAATCTGCTTAATGCCAGTATTGAACGCCGCAGCACAAACTGTGGGCTATGTAGACACTGAGAAAATTCTGAGCTGCATTCAAGAATATCTGGATGCCCAGAATGAACTCAATACTCTTGCTGAGAAGTATAAAGCAGACATCCAGAAGGATGCCGACGCCATCAACGCTCTGTACCGCGACTATATGGGCCGCAAACAGTCTATGACCGCTGCTCAGCAGCAGGCCAAGGAAAATGAGATCATTGCCAAGGAAAAGGCTATGAAGGAGAAAGAGGACAGCTACTTTGGCGAGCAGGGCGTGCTCACAAAACGTTCTGAGAAACTCATTTCTCCCATACAGGAAGTTGTTGAGGAGGCTATACAGAAGGTGGCAGCCAGCCGCGGTTGCTCACTTGTCCTGGACCTTACCGTTACCACCGGCATCGTGTACAAGGATCCCAAGTATGACCTCACCAACGCAGTAATCGATTACTTAAGATAACTTTATAATTATGAAAAAAATTGCACTTATCGTTTTCACGGCTTTCTTCGCCTTTACACTCTCTGCGCAGAATGTCAAATTCGGACACATCAGCACTCCCGAGCTGGTAATGCTCACTGCGGACGCTGATTCTGCAAGGGTTAGACTTCAGGCATATCAGAAAGAGCTTATCGAAGAGTTGGAGTCTATGCAGACCGAATACAACAACAAGCTGAACACTTACCAGCAGAAGAGCGCAACCTGGACCGCAGCCATCAAAGAGTCCAAGGAGGCAGAGCTGGTGGAGATGCAGCAGAGACTTGGCCAGTTCCAGCAGACCGCACAGGGCGACCTGAGCCAGTTGGAGCAGACCCTCTTTGCCCCCATCTACGAGAAGGCAAGGAATGCGATAGCCAAGATTGCCAAGGAAAAAGGCCTGTCATTTGTGTTTGAGACATCCTCAAATCCTCTGGTATACTTCAATGAGAGCCAGAGCATAGACCTGCTTCCGCTTGCAAAGGCGGCGCTGGGCGTTCCGGCAGAAAAGGTCGCTCCCAGCCAGATACAGTAATTCTTCCTTGATAAGAATAATTCTTACAAGTGAGGGGAGTCAGAAATGATGGCCCCTCACTTGTGCGTATAAAAGCCAAAATCATACTATGAATCACAAAGTTATTGATGCAAAGGATGTTGTGATCCGTTTTTGCGGAGACAGCGGCGACGGTATGCAGCTCACCGGAACCCTGTTTGCAGATGCTTCGGCACTGTACGGCAACGAGATCTCTACATTCCCCGACTACCCGGCAGAGATCCGCGCCCCTCAGGGTACGGTGTCCGGCGTTTCGGGATTCCAGGTGCATTTCGGAAGCGAGGGAGTGAACACTCCCGGTGACTTCTGCGACGTGCTGGTAGCTATGAACCCGGCAGCGCTCAAGGCCAACGCCAAGTGGGCCAAGAGCACCGCGACCATTATTGTTGACGTGGACTCTTTCACCGAGGCCCTGCTGCAGAAGGCAGGTTTCAAGACCGACGACCCCGTGGCAGAGTTGCACATAGAGGACCGCAATATCATCTGGGCGCCCATCACCATTCTCACCAAAGAGAGTCTGGCCGATAGCGGCCTGGATCCCAAGTCCATTCTCCGTTCCAAGAATATGTTTACCCTGGGTATGTGCTTCTACCTGTTCAACAGGCCCCTGGAGTACACCTACGCATATCTTGAGAAGAAATTCGGCAAGAAGAAACCGCAGCTGGTGGA
>JAEEGI010000756.1_pt1 | contig 87643 bp, 66 predicted proteins | sample 8958751 | NCBI WGS metagenome assembly JAEEGI01 (sample SAMN16246545, study PRJNA631951) | gut metagenome | biome: gut microbiome; feature: rumen; material: KS-attached | host: Bos | place: Iran: Karaj | collected 2018-10 | reverse complement strand
GTCCCGAGCATACAGGTTGCAGGTGCCACTGAATTGGACTTTCAGACCCTCGTTCTCAAGGTTGTTGATGACACGATTGTAGTCGCCCGTCATGAAGATGGTGACATTGTCCATGTACAGGGTGTTGCTACTTGGTACGTAATACACCATTCCGCTCGTGAGGTAGTTGCTCACGATGTTGTTGCAGTTGGCACTGGTCACCGTGACTCCTGCCACCTCGAAGCCATAGTCGGTGGCTGCCTGCGCCGCCAGCGATGCCAGCAGCACCGTCAAGAAAGTAAAAAGAATCTTTTTCATATCAGTTTGAAGCTAAAGGTTCGCGAAATTCGTAGTTTATTTGAATGCGGATGCCTAATTAGTTTAATTAGCGAAATTCGTAGTTGAATTATTAGTCAAATTCGTTATAATTGAACGCGGATGCCTAATTAGTTTAATTAGCGAAATTCGTAGTTTATCACCAATGGCCGGAGAGCAGGTAGTCGATCAGGGCGGTGACGTCGCTGATGTTCACGCTGTTGTCCTGGTTGCAGTCGGCACCGCTCAGGCTGATACCCGAAGCATTGCCGGAGAGCAGATAGTCGATCAGGGTTGTCACGTCGCTGATGTTCACGTTGTTGTCGCCGTTCACGTCACCACGCAGGCCAGCGTTCTTCGCGGTGAAGTAGCCCGGGTTGCTCGTGCCGCCGTCGATGTGGGCGTAGGTCTTGTCCACATGGTTGGCATCATAGGTCGTGCCCTTACCGCCCACCAGGTTGGTACAGTTCTTGAACATATCTGTGGAACTGGTAACGGCATTCGTACTCCAACCACTTCCGGCATAGATGGTTGTCAGGTTGCGGCAACCATAGAACATATATTCCATATTAGTCACCTTGGACGTGTTAAAACCACTCAAGTCAAGGCTCGTCAAGCCTGTGCAAAAGTTGAACATGCTATACATACTAGTCACCTTGGACGTGTTGAAGTGGCTTACATCTAGGCTCGTCAAGCCTGTGCAAAAGTTGAACATGCTAGCCATATTGGTCACCTTGGACGTGTTGAAGTGGCTCAAATCAAGACTCGATAATTTAATACAGGCATCGAACATAAAAACCATATTGGTCACCTCGCTGGTGTTCAGGTACTCCATGCCCGTGATGGATTGAAGGTTCTGCATGTTAAAGAACCATTTGTGGGTGGTCGTCGGGCGGGCACCAGCGAACGAGGTGGCAAAGACCACTTTGGTCACATTGTAATAGGAGCCGTCAGCTCTCCAACCAGGATTGTTGGTGCCCGTGTTCATGTCGTAGGTCGTGCCTGTGCGGCTGCTGCGCTGGCTGTCGTAGTAGAACGTCAGCGTCGTGTTCGACGACGTGTAGCAGGCATAGGCCTCGGCAGCCTGGATGCCCAGGGCGCACATCATCGCCGCCACCAGGACGGCAAAACGGAGAAGTAAATTTTTCTTTTTCATAGCAATATCGTATTAAAAGTTAATATCTGCCGCAAATATAGTCATTTTTCAATAAAAAGCCTAATAAAAAACTCTTTTTTATTAGGCGTTAGGTTTTAGGCGTTAGGCTTTAGGCTTTAGGTTTTAGGTGTTAGGCTTTAGGGGGCATCCGCGTCCTTTACCTCACGCTAAGCCGCGAAGTTTTTAAACATTCGCAGATAGTAAAACAATGGATATCAGATGAATTTGGATTTTTCTAATTTTCTTTTTTTTCTACTTATATATATATTATAGAAAAAATAGAAATTTGGTCATCCCAATAGTTTTGACCAATATTTTCTATATAGAATACTCAACTAAGACAGATAGAAAATTCTAAAATTCTTTTTTTTCTTTTTTTTCTACGCACTTGATTCCTGTGTTTTCCGATTTTTCGTTTTTTCGCTATTATATATAAAACGAAAAAATGAAAAAACGAAAAACAGCATGTTATCGCAAGTTTTAACATGATGATTATTTCTTTATACTATTCTACCGACAACGACGGTAGAAAAAATAGTTCTTTTCATTTTTCCGTTTTTTCTTTTTTTTCTACGCACACGTGTGTGTGGCGATATCCACTGCGTGGCAAATAATCATTTTGTTCAATTTTTTGCGAGCAATAACATCAAAGCTTAGCGGCTTAGCGACTTAGCGTGAGGCCCAACAGTGCGGAAGCCAAAAAAAAGTTGTATTTGTTGTTTAACCCGTAATTTGTTTAAGTTGTTTGAAAAGCTTCGCGGCTTCGCGCCTTAGCGTGAGGCAACAGAGCGCGGATGCCAACTAATGACTATAAACCAAAGATTGAGGCATTTGGTTTTCTCATGAAAAAGTCGTACCTTTGCGGGCTCGAATTTTCTAGAATGGCTACTGGAGGCGACATCATCATCAAGGGGGCCCGCGTCAACAACCTGAAGAACGTTGACGTGACGATACCGCGCGGCAAGTTCGTCGTGGTGACGGGCCTGTCGGGCAGCGGCAAGTCGTCGCTGGCCTTCGATACGCTGTATGCCGAGGGGCAGCGCCGCTATGTCGAGAGTCTGTCGTCCTATGCACGCCAGTTCATGGGGCGCCTGAGCAAACCCGACTGCGACTTCATCTACGGCCTGCCGCCTGCCATTGCCGTGGAGCAGCGCACCGTGACGCGCAACTCGCGCAGCACCGTGGGCACGAGCACCGAGATCTATGACTACCTGCGCCTGCTGTTCGCCCGCGTGGGCAAGACGTTCTCGCCCGTGTCGGGAAACTTGGTGAAAAAGCACACCGCCAACGACGTCATCGACACCATCAACACCTACCCCGACGGCACCCGCCTGGCGCTGTTGACCGAGGTCATCGTGCCCGAGGGGCGCGACCTGCGCACCCAACTCGACATCCTGACCAAGGGCGGCTACTCCAGGCTGATGACCCGCGACGGCCGCTTTGTGGACATTGCCCAGGTCATGGCGACCGACGGCGAACTCGATGCCGCCGACTACCGCCTGCTCATCGACCGCCTGGCGGTAACACACAGCCGCGACGACGAAATGCGCCTGCTGGACTCGCTGCAGACGGCTTTCTACGAGGGCAAGGACGAGTGCATCGTCGTGGTGTGGCAACAGGACGGCTCGACGGTGGAGCACCGCTTCTCCAAACGCTTTGAACTGGACGGGATGACGTTTGAGGAACCCAGCGACCTGATGTTCAACTTCAACAACCCGCTGGGGGCATGCCCCACGTGCGAGGGCTTTGGCAGCGTCATCGGCATCGACGAGAGCCTGGTGGTGCCCGACCGCAGCCGCTCGGTCTATGACGACGCAGTGATGTGCTGGCGCGGACAGGTCATGGGAGAGTGGAAAAAAGAGTTTATCCACATCGCCTCGAGTCACGATTTTCCCATCCACAAGCCCTATCACGAGCTCAACCAGGAGCAGCTCGACCTGCTGTGGCACGGCTCCGATGACGGCCGTTGGCCGGGCATCGACGGCTTCTTTGAGTGGGTCAAGAGCAAGTCCTATGCCATCCAGTTCCGCGTGCTGCTGGCACGCTACCGCGGCAAGACGGTGTGCCCCGACTGCCACGGCACCCGCCTGAAGCCCCAAGCAGGCTACGTCAAGGTGGGCGGCAAGACCATCAGCGAGCTCGTGCGCATGCCCGTCAAAGAGCTGAAGCAGTGGTTCGGGGAACTGAGCCTCGACGAGACCGACGCGACGATTGCCAAGCGGCTGTTGACCGAGATCAATACCCGCCTGGAGTACCTGTGCAACGTAGGCGTGGGCTACCTGACGCTCGACCGCCTATCGGCAACCCTGTCGGGCGGCGAGAGCCAGCGCATCAACCTGGCCACGGCCCTGGGCAGCTCGCTGGTCGGCTCGGTCTATATCCTGGACGAGCCCTCCATCGGCCTGCACCCGCGCGACACCCATCGGCTGATACACGTGCTGCGCATGCTGCAGCAGCTGGGCAACACGGTGGTCGTGGTCGAGCATGACGAGGACATCATCCGCAGTGCCGACTACCTGATCGACGTCGGCCCCGAGGCCGGACGCAACGGCGGCCGCATCACCTATCAGGGCCCCGTCAGCCAGCTCGAGGGTGCACAAGAGAGCTACACTGCCAAGTACCTCACGGGCGAACTGGCCATCCCGCTGCCCAAACATCGCCGCAAGTGGAGCCAGTATATCGAGGTCAAGGGGGCAACCCACAACAACCTCAAGAACATCGACGTGAAGTTCCCGCTGGGCGTGATGACGGTGGTCACCGGCGTGAGCGGCTCGGGAAAATCGACCCTCGTGGGCAAAATCCTCTACCCTGCCCTGGCGCGCAACTACGACCAGACGGCCGAGGTGCCCGGCAGCCACAAGAGCATCGGCGGCGACCTGAACCGGCTGTCGGCGGTGGAATTCATCGACCAGGGTCCCATCGGCAAGAGTTCGCGCAGCAATCCGGCCACCTACCTCAAGGCCTTTGACGAGATACGCCAACTTTTCGCCCAGCAGCAGCTGTCCAAGCAGATGGGCTACAACGGCAGCTTCTTCTCGTTCAACTCGCCGGGCGGCCGTTGCGAGGAGTGCAAGGGCGAGGGCACCATCACCATCGAGATGCAGTTCATGGCCGACATCACCCTCACGTGTGAGGCCTGCCACGGCAAACGCTTCTCCCGCAACGCGCTGGACGTGACCTTCAGGGACAAGACCATCAGCGACATCCTCGACATGACGGTGAACCAGGCCATCGAGTTCTTCAACGAGTCGAGCACCTACAACGAGCACAAGATCGTGCGGCGCCTGAAGCCGCTGCAGGACGTGGGACTGGGTTACATCAAGCTGGGACAGTCGTCATCCACACTGTCGGGCGGCGAAAACCAGCGCGTGAAACTGGCCTATTACCTGAGCGGTGAGCGACAGGGCAACACGCTGTTCATCTTTGACGAACCCACCACCGGCCTGCACCTGCACGACATCAACACGCTGATGAAATCCTTTGACCAGCTCATCGGCAACGGCCACACGGTGGTCATCATCGAGCACAACCTGGAAGTCATCAAGCGCGCTGACCACATCATCGACCTGGGGCCCGAGGGCGGCGACCTGGGCGGCAACATCATCGTGGCCGGCACTCCCGAGGAGGTCGCCAAGTGCAAAGAGAGCTACACGGCACAGTTCCTGGCCGAAAAACTGAAATAACGACCTCGTCTCACGCCAAGACACCAAATTTTGAATACAATAATGGACAATAACACAGCAAGGGAAATCAGGAAAGAGTTTTTTGCTTACCGCAACGGCATCATCGCCGACAAACTGCGCCGCGCGGGCGACCCGCACTCCATAATCATGGGCTGCCTGCTGGTTGACGTGACGGCCATTGCCCAACGCACCCGCGAGGCCCTCGGGGACGAGGCACAACTGCAGGCCCTGGCCCAGGAGCTGTGGGCCGACACCAACTCGCGCGAGTGCCGCCTGGCAGCGCCCATGCTCTACCCTGCCACGCTGATGTCACTCGAGACCGCCATGCAGTGGTGCCAGAGCGTTGAGACCGTCGAAATTGCCGACAACCTGTGCCACAAACTGCTGCGCAACCTGCCAGAGGCCGATACCCTGTTCCGCCAACTCATCGCCCAAGACCAGACCATGCTTAAATACACCGGCTACCGCCTGTTGCTCAACCTGTTGCTGACGGGCAAAACGCAAGCCACACCCGCACTGAAAGCCATCGTCGAGGCCGAAGCCGCACAGGCACACCCCCCGCTCACCGCACTCCTGCGCGATGTGCTGGAAGAATTCCAAGAAAACAACTGAATGAGTAGAGACGCAAAATCTTGCGTCTTCAGGCAGATTTCATTGGACACACATTAGCTCAACGTTTCTTCACGCTTGATGTTGCTGACGAGCGTCCACGTGTAGTGCAGATAGGTCACCAGATAGATGATGGCTGCCATAACGTGGCCGTTGCCCTTGTCGCCAAAGAGGTAAATGCCGTAGTAATACAGGCTGACGAGCGCCGTGATGACGGCATACTTGAGGAAACGCCTGTTCATGAAGCCCACCAGCAGCAGCGTGATGTCCAGCAGATAAGCGTAGCGGTCGTGCATGCTGGGCAGGAACAGCAGCATCGTCCACATGAACCATGCCGCCACGGCATAGAAGCGCTCACGCGCCAACAGGTCGGTTTTGTGGTTCAGGCAGTACCACAGGCCCACAGCCAGCGCTGCCACCGTGAGCATGATGGCGAACCAGCGCATCGACCAGTAGTCATTGCCCACGAGCATCCACAGGCTGGGGAAACTCATGTACATTTCCTGATAATGGCCCACCTGTCCCGTATAGATAAGGATGGGTGCCAACAGGCTGCGTCCATAGGCAAACGCCACGATACCCGAGAGCCACATCACCGCCACGGACAGCAGTATCCACAACAGGCTGAAACGCTTGCTCAACAGGTAATATACACCGATAATCGGCAGGATAAACACGGTCTGCAGCTTGCAGGCAAACGCCAGGCCCAGCATCACGAAAGCCCCGACGAAGGTGTTGCGGCGCAACAGGTAGAGCGTAGCCAGGCAGCAAGTGGCATACAGCGAGTCGCATTGGCCCCAATAGGAAGAATTGAGCATCACTGTGGGCAAGAGCCACACCGCGGCGGCCACCAGCCACGACTGGAGGCGCACACGGCGCACAACGTCGGCAGCAGGAGCACCCGACAAACTCTCCATGCGCACGTCACGATAGATAGCGGCAGCCACGAGCGCCAGCGGGATATCGAACAGCGACGAGAGCAGTTTGTACTGCACCACAGCCGGCAGGGGCAGATAAGTCATCAGCGAAATCAGGCTCTGGTAAAGCAGGCCATAATCGCCCACCTGACCGGCAAGTGCCGGCAGTCCGCCGGCCGCCTGGATCTTTTCGAACCACGGTATCAGGCAATAGGTCATGTCCTCGGACACGAAGTAGCGTCCCGCCCACCTGATGGCCACGCCAACAACAAACAGCAGCGCCAGCAGCAGCACGTGGCGGTGCCTGTCGATGGCGTCGATGCATTTATTCTCCAGTGATGTCGTTTTCATTGCGATAATCGATTGCATGACACGGGAATTGACCCCGATGCGCAAAAATAGTACAAATATTCCTTGTGGGCAAGACCACAGCGGCCTTTTTCGGTCATCCGTCCCACATCAGGTCACGAATCACGCTGTCACTCAGCAAGATGCCGTCGGCAGTGAGCACATAGCGCGACCCGTCGTCCTGCCTGACGTTGCCGGCCTCAAGATGGCGCTGCACCTCGCGAGAGAAATGATTCCACGCCTCGTCGCCGAAGTCCTCACGCAAGCGCCCTGCATCGACACCGCGCGCCGTCCTCAGGCCGAGCATCACCCGCTCGTCGTAGCGTTCCCAGCGCGTCATCTCTTCTTCTTCATAGGCTGGACAACCGGCATTGATACTGGCAACATACTGATGCAGGTCACAGGGATTGCTGCGACGGGCGTTGCCATCGTAGCTGTGCGCGGCGGCCCCCAGGCCCAGATAGGGCGTCTCGTCCCAATACGAGGAATTGTGGCGGGAATGGTAGCCTGGAAGGGCAAAATTAGAAATTTCATAGTGCTCAAAACCAGCATTTTGCAGCATCTTTACGAGCACTTTATACATTTCGATGCAATCCTCCTCGGGCACCTCGCTCACCTCGCCCCGCTCGCGCTGCCGCCACAATCGCGTGCCCTCCTCATAGGTCAGCCCATAGGCCGAGACGTGTTGAGGGCTTAAAGCGATGGCCTGCTCGACGGTGCGGATCCACGAGTCGAGCGTCTGCCCCGGCAAGCCGTAGATGAGATCGATGCTGACGTTGGTGATGCCTGCCGCATGCAGGTTCTCCATCGCCTGGGTGACCTGACGAGCATTGTGACGGCGCCCGATGGCCCGCAGGATGGGGTCCTCGAACGACTGCACGCCCATGCTCACGCGGTTCACGCCTAGCGGACGCAACGCCGCACACCATTCGGCCGTCACATCGTCGGGGTTGGCCTCGATGGTGAACTCCTCGACGTCAGACAGGTTTAATGATTCGTTCAGTCCCTTAACCAGCCGTTCCAGCAGCGGCAACGGCAGCTGCGACGGCGTGCCGCCACCCAGATACAGGGTGCGTAACTGCTCGCCGCGCAATTCCGGGTTGCGCAGCGCGGCCTCGGCCACAACCGCCTCGACATAAGGCGCGCCCGCGTCCTTCAATTCCAGCGTGGAAAAAAAGTCGCAGTAGCTGCAGCGGCTTGCGCAAAAGGGGATATGGACATACACTCCTGCCATCTCAAGTCACGTTATTCATGGTGCAAAATTAGTCATTTTTGGCCTTGTTGAAAATTTTCTTTTTAATAATGTTGTGATTCAGCGCAAAAATGACTAATTTTGCAGGCCGTTTAGCAAACAAAATATCAATTCACTATATAACAACCATTTAACAACAACACTAATGAAGGTTTACAAAACAAACGAGATCAAGAACATCTCTCTCGTCGGTGGCAAGGGCGCTGGTAAGACCACTCTCACCGAGTCTATCCTCCTTGAGGGCGGCGCAATCAGCCGCAGGGGCACCGTCGATGGCGGCAACACCGTGAGCGACAACACCCCCGTTGAGAAAGAGTATGGTTACTCTGTTTCCTCTACCGTTTTCTTCGCCGAGAAGAACGGCAAGAAGCTCAACTTCTTTGACTGCCCGGGTAGTGACGACTTCGTGGGCAATGCCGTGACCGCACTGAGCGTGACCGACACTGCTGCTCTGGTCGTTGACGGCCGCAATGGTGTCGAGGTAGGTACCCAGAACAACTTCCGCACCGTTGAGCGCATTGGCAAGCCCCTGATGTTTGTCATCAACCGCCTCGAGGACGAGAAGTGCGACTTTGACAACGTATATAACCAGCTGCGTGAGACCTACGGCAACAAGGTTGTTGCCCTCCAGTTCCCCGTGAATGCAGGCCCCGGCTTCAACAGCGTGGTGGACGTGCTGGCCATGAAGCAGTACACCTGGCCCAAGGACGGCGGCAAGGCTACCGTCAGCGACATCGACGGCGCACACGCCGACAAGGCCGAGGAGTACCGCATGGCACTGCTCGAGCTCGCTGCCGAGAACGACGAGGAGCTGATGATGAAGTTCCTCGACGAGATGAACCTGACCGAGGAAGAGACCATCAAGGGTATCCGCCTGGGTATGGTGGACCGCAGCATCTTCCCCATCGTGCTCGTGAGCGCTGAGAAGAACATCGGCACCGACCGCATGCTCGAGATCATGAGCATCATCGTTCCCGACGTGACCGAGATGCCCGCTCCCAAGAACACCAACGGCGACGAGGTTCCCGCTGACGAGAACGGCCCCGTGAGCGTCTTCTTCTTCAAGACTTCGGTAGAGAGCCACATCGGTGAGGTTTCCTACTTCAAGGTAATGAGCGGCACCCTCAAGGCTGGTGCTGACCTGACCAACATGAACCGTGGCAGCAAGGAGCGTCTGGCTCAGATCAACGTCGTTTGCGGACAGAACAAGACCGCTATCGACGAGATCCACGCCGGTGACATCGGTGCTGCTGTGAAGCTGAAAGACGTGCGCTGCGGCAACACCCTCAACGAGAAGGGCTGCGAGCACATCTTTGACTTCATCCCCTATCCCGCTCCCAAGTATCAGCGTGCCATCCGCGCCCTGAACGAGAGCGAGACCGAGAAGCTGGGTGCCGTCCTCAACCGCATGCACGAGGAGGATCCCACGCTGTTGATCGAGCAGAGCAAGGAGTTGCGCCAGACCATCGTTTCAGGTCAGGGCGAATTCCACCTGCGCACCCTCAAGTGGAACATCGAGAACAACGACAAGATCCAGATCGAGTATCAGGAGCCCCGCATCCCCTACCGCGAGACCATTACCAAGGCTGCCCGTGCCGACTATCGTCACAAGAAGCAGTCTGGTGGTAGCGGCCAGTTCGGTGAGGTTCACCTGATTGTGGAGCCCTACCGCGAGGGCATGCCCGAACCCGACACCTACAAGTTCGGCAACCAGGAGTACAAGATGAACATCAAGGACAAGCAGGAAATCCCCATGGAATGGGGCGGTATGCTGGTTGTCTATAACTGTATCGTTGGTGGTGCCATCGATGCACGCTTCATCCCCGCCATCGTCAAGGGTATCATGGACCGCATGGAGCAGGGTCCCTTGACCGGTAGCTATGCTCGTGACGTTCGCGTCTGCATCTACGATGGTAAGATGCACCCGGTTGACAGTAACGAAATCTCGTTCCGTCTCGCTGCACGTAACGCTTTCTCTACCGCCTTCCGCGATGCTAACCCCAAGGTTCTCGAGCCCGTCTATGACGTCGAGATCTTGTTGCCCGGCGACTGCATGGGTGGTGTTCAGAGCGACCTGCAGGGCCGCCGCGGCATCATGATGGACATGTCGAGCGCCAATGGCATGGAGCGCGTTAAGGCTCGAATCCCCTTGAAGGAGATGTCGAACTACAGCACCGCCCTGAGCTCTATCTCGGGTGGCCGTGCTTCGTTCAACATGAAGTTCTCGAGCTATGAGCTCGTGCCCGCCGACGTGCAGGCTCAGCTGCTCAAGGAGTACGAGGAGAGCAAGCAGGACGAGGATTAATCCCCGACTGTCTTCCACATTATATAATAATGGGCACCCCTTGCGGGGCGCCCATTATTCATTTTTCAATCCACGTTTATTGAAAGTTTTGCTCGGTCGGCGTGTCGTCAGTCATTGCATCCTCTATTGGATCAATTGGTTCAATAGGAGTTCCCACAACAACAGGAGCATCTGCGGGCGGCATATAATAACTCTGGGTGGCTTGAGCATACTGCAAGGCTTTTATGTCATCACGGTCCAGGAAAGGTATCGACAAATCGACGCTATCGGCCATAAGGTTAATCTTCTGAATTCCAATCACCAGCAAGAAGAGTCCTACAGGGACGAACAGAAGGAGATATCCCGTGGGTGATAACGGGATTGATGAGAAGGTGTTTTCTGGAAAAGAGTTCCACACACATGATATGGTGTTATTCATCATGTGAAGGATGACTCCAGGCCAAATGCTTCGTGTGCGGTAAAAGAGCCAACCCATGAAGATGCCCACGACAAATGCCGATACGCCCTGGGTGAGATTCATGTGAATGATGCCGAAGATTGCCGCCGAAATGAAGATGGCAATCCATGGATTCCATTTTTTCTGCAGCAACGCGCGCAAAATAGCACCACGAAAAACCATTTCTTCCACTACAGGAGCTACAAAAGACGCCGTGATTAATCCAATCGGATTGGTTGCCAGCCGACTCAAGGTCTCCAGATCTTCACTTTCCCAATCGGCAAAAGGCAGCAATTCCGACAAATGCCAATCGGCCATGATATAACCTATACTCGCAATTACAACCCAGAAATAGAGCCGCTTGGCCTTCTCATTCCATAAGAAACTCAGATTGGTGTACCTGCGTTTCCAAAACACATAAAAGACCACCAAATCAATTATAAACAAGCAGATGGCTATAAACCAGGTTAAACCGACATCATATCCAAAATCCAAAGCCGATCCTAGAGCTAACATGATAATCGCTGCGGGAATAATCAAAACTAAAGCTACCACAATCTGGATAAGAAGCCATACTCCAAAGTATTTCAATGCCTTTTCCATATCTTATGCCTATTATTTGTTCGTTTTGCTCTTTAGACGCAAAAATAAGCCCAAAAACTACATCTCAACAAGAAATTATTGCACTTTTCTTGAAATCCCTTGTAAATCAAGAATGTCCCATTTGGCATAGAAAGTGGCAAATTTAACATTTGGCGTTAATTTTTTCAGCGAAAAGTGAAAGACAATTTTGTTTTTTCACAATAAAGTGTTAATTTTGCCGTTGATTGTTAAAAACAAGTACTTATAAAAGAGAACACTTCTCATGAAGAGATCAACGATATGGATATTGACCGTTGTTATGGCGATAGCCCTACTTGGACTGCTCGCCATGCAGATTGTGTATCTTGAAAAGATGGTTGCGATGCGCAACAGCCAGTTCAGCGAGATTGTGATGCGCAGCCTCTACAGTGTATCCACAATGCTCGAGCAGAACGAGACGCAATACTTCCTTGATCAGGATCTTGCTGAGGCCGAGCAGACTTATTCGGGCACTCAGCAGAAAAGTTTCACATTTAATGACCCCCACGAGGCGGCGATCGATACCACGATCAACACCGAGGACCCGTCGACCCTGCGCCCTGCTAACCTTAACAGGCTCAAGAATCTGAACGACACTTATCAGCGCAAGCAGGAAATCCTCAAGGGCCAGTATCTCTATCAGAAAAGCCTGCTCAATGAGGTGATTCTCACTATCCTGAATCATTCCAGCGACCGTCCCATCCAGGAGCGCGCCGACAGCGCCACGGTGGCCAGTTACCTGAGATCAGAACTTGAGTTCAACGGCTTGACACTGCCCTTTGAGTTCGCCATCGTGAACCGTGCCAACGGTGTGGTCTATAAGACTGACGGCTACTCGCCCATGTCCCAACAGGACGTGTACACCCAAGTGCTGTTCCCCAACGATCCCAAGAGCAAGCAAAACACCCTCAACGTCACTTTCCCCAACAAGAGTGACTACATCTTCTCGTCGGTGAAATTCTTGGTGCCCTCGCTGGCGTTCACTTTCCTGCTGCTGGGTGTATTCCTTTACACCATCTCGCTGGCATTCAAGCAGAAGAAACTGAGCGAAATCAAGAACGACTTCATCAACAACATGACCCATGAGTTCAAGACGCCCATCTCGTCAATCTCGATTGCAGCCCAGATGCTCAATGACGACAGTGTGCGCAAGAGCCCTGAAATGCTAAAGCACGTCTCTGGAGTCATCAACGATGAGACCAAGCGCCTGCGCTTCCAGGTCGAGAAGGTGTTGCAGCTGTCGCTCTTTGACCGCAAGAACGCGACCATGCGCCTCGAGGAAGAGGACGCCAACGCCAATATCTACAGCATCATCAACACCTTCAAACTGAAGGTTGAGAAATATGGTGGGCACATCAATGCCAACCTCGATGCCGAGGACCCCATCATCAAAGTGGATAAAATGCACTTCACTAACGTGATCTTCAACCTGCTCGACAATGCCGTCAAGTACCGCCGCGAGGATGTGCCACCTGAGCTAACTGTCACTACTGTCAATCCCGATGAGGACCACATCCAGATTACCGTGGCCGATAACGGAATTGGCATGAAACGTGAAGATTTGAAGAAAATCTTTGAGAAATTTTATCGTGTGTCAACCGGTAATCTCCACGACGTGAAAGGCTTCGGCCTAGGCCTGGCCTACGTCAATAAGATGATAGACCTTTTCGGCGGCTCAATTCGTGCCGAGAGCGAGGTCAACAAAGGATCGAAATTTATTATCACATTACCACTATACAAATAAAAAACGACAACATTATGGAAGAAAAACTGAGAATTCTGTTATGCGAAGATGACGAGAATCTGGGCACCCTCACCCGTGAGTACCTGGAGGACAAGGGCTATAAGGCCGAACTCTTTGCCGATGGTGAAGCCGGTTACAAGGCGTTCCTCAAGGGCAAGTATGACATCTGCCTGCTTGACGTGATGATGCCCAAGAAGGACGGCTACCAGCTCGCCCAGGAAATCCGCGCCGTCAACAGCGACGTGCCCATCATTTTCTTGACCGCCAAGGCTCTTAAAGAGGATGTGCTCGAGGGCTTCAAGATTGGTGCCGACGACTACATTACCAAGCCCTTCTCGATGGAGGAACTGGTGCTGCGCATCGAGGCCATCCTGCGCCGCGTTAAGGGCAAGAAAGGCAAAGAAGTGACCGTTTACAAAATCGGTAAGTTCACCTTTGACACACAGCGCCAAGTACTTTTCACCGATGACAAGAGCGACAACCTTACCACCAAGGAGAGCGAGTTGCTGAGCCTGCTGTGTGCCCACATGAACGAGATTCTGGAGCGCAACTTCGCCTTGAAGACCATCTGGATTGATGACAACTACTTCAACGCACGCTCGATGGACGTTTACATCACCAAGCTGCGCAAGAAACTCAAAGAGGATCCCAACATCGAGATCATCAACATCCACGGTAAGGGCTACAAGCTCATTGCCCCCGAGATGGAAGCGAAGTAACGCTGCCTAGAGACATTAACCACACTCAGCCCCGCATCGGTATCCATTGCCGTCATGCGGGGCTAAGTATATTGTCTTGGCTACTGTTTTTCGCGTTAAATCTGCGTTAATTCTCCCCGTATGGGCCTTCATTACTTGCACCATTGGCGGTTTGTCAGTAACTTTGCCACCAAACTAGAAATGTGACTGATAGAAAATGATATACCTTTATCGTATATACCAGTGGTGCATAGTCTCACCTATCATGCTGGTTTACAGCATCATCACTGCACTAATTACCATCATTGGATGCCTCTTTAATCAGGACTATTGGGGTTACTTCCCCGCCAAATGGTGGGCACGCGTTTGGTGCTGGTTGCATCTTGTGCGGGTTAAGTTCGTGGGGAGGGAACTCATTGATCACGAGACCAGTTATGTGTTTGTCGCTAACCACCAGGGAGCCTATGACATATTCTCCATCTACGGCTTTTTGGGGCACAACTTCAAGTGGATGATGCGTAAAGGCATCACTAATATCCCCATTATCGGCACTGCATGCCGCATGGCGGGCCACATCATGGTCGATACCCACTCTACCCAGGGACTGCGCGACACGATGGCGGCAGCCAAAAAGAAACTGCATGGCGGCATGTCGATTGTCGTGTTCCCTGAGGGACGGCGCACCGACACCGGCAAGATGGGCCCCTTCAAGAACGGCGCATTCAAACTTGCGCTAGAATTCGGCCTGCCTGTTGTCCCAATTACTATCGACGGTAGCTACAAGGTCATGCCACGCAGTACGTTTAATGTGACACCCGGCACCATTACCCTCACCTTTCATGCTCCCATCGAGCACACTGGCGGCAATGACATTGCCCAAGTGAGTCATGAATGCCGTTCTATCATCCAACAGGATTTGCCTGAAGACATGCGCGACTGATTCCTTGAAAATGTCAACCGCAACATGGAGGTCATAAATAAAGTGAGTCCCAAAAGTATTTAATCTTACTTCTGGGACTCACTTCTATTTTGTTGCTACTACATGATGATCATATCGTTCTTGACCGTTTCCTCGAGTTCGGGAGCAAGACGCTTCCATTCCTTGGAATTAATGTAATCCATGATGATGTGGGCATGCTTAACGTTATGCATGTCACTGCCCAGGAAGTCAATCATACCATTTTTGGCAAACCACAAAGCGCTATCCCTTGCCTCTTCACCAAAGTATCCGGTGAATGACAAGATATTGATCTGGAACCTCGCGCCCGCATTGTGCAGCTGCTCATAACGTTTACGACGGCGCGAATAATAAGTGTAGCGCTCGGGATGTGCCAGAATCGTCTTGTAGCCTTTTACCTGCATGTCAAACAGCAACTCATCCAGATTCAACAATTCCTGCTGGAAAGAGTTCTCAAGCAGGATGTAGTTACCTGGCATGGGAAGAAGATGATCTGCAACATATTCTTTATCGAAATACTCGTCCATACGATACTCGGCACTCAGATACAAGTCTATATCCAAGCCAGCATCGGTTACCGCATCCTTTAGCTTTAAGAAAGCATCCATCAAGCTCTCACGGGTATTCTCAAAGGTCATAGCTGTTACATGCGACGTGAGGATGACACGGTTAATACCCATATCAATCTCCGTCTTGAGCATTTCCAACGACTGCTCAATAGACTGCGACCCATGGTCCACACCCGGCAGGATGTGGCTATGGACATCGGTATTATAGAAGAGTTTAACTTGCTCTTTTTTACTCTTGAAGAGTTTGCCAAACATACTTTTTCTCTTTTGTTTCTAGAAATGACCTGCAAAATTAGTCATTTTTTATTTTTATGGCAAATTGAAAAGTAATTTTTCGTCAACAATTTATAAACAACATCTCTATTCATACTAAATCAATCACCCAAAACAGAACGAATACCCCTGAAAAAAGTTTTTCAACTAAAACATCGCCACTCTAGTGAGAAAATTGTATTTTTGCAGTATGGAACTAAGGCAGACAAATCTCATACACGTCATTGAAAGAGTCCTGACAGCTCCTTTTAGAAAGCATTTTTTGTTTCTGATTGCTTTCCTTGTTTTCACGGCTGGAACCGATGTCATCAGGCAATGCTCCCTGCAACTGTATCCTAATGCATTTTATATGGCCGCCTATGGATTTTGCCTCGCTTATGGTGTTACCCTGTTAATCAGCCTGATAAAGAATAGCAAGCTGAGGACTATTATCCAAGCGATTCTGATTATTGCCGCCTCAATTTCATTTGCTCTCAATTTCTACTGCATACTCGAGCTTGACGACACGTTTGACAAAGACTTCGCTCTATTATTGATGGAGACCAACTGGAACGAAGCCCATGAATTTATTACATCAATGCTGCCGCTGAAAATCGTTCTGATATTGGGAGCCATCTACTCTATCTTCCTTGTTCTCTGGCGCTTGTCACGTCGTCACAATTTAAACCTCGGGAGAAAGGGGTCTATCATTGCTCTGATAGCCGCACTGGTGTTTATACCTCTCACCATCAGCCAGTGGCACGTCTGCCGTTATGGCCCCATTCATCGCATCACGGAGTTTGCTAAGGTGTATGACGTTCCCTATGATTTGAAATCATACTATACCCATCCCACAATTGATTATGCCGACACTGAACTCATGCCCTCCAATGTGGTGCTGATTATTGGAGAATCGTTTGCAAGATTTCACAGTTCATTGTATGGATATGAGAAAAACACTAATCCACACTTGAACGCCCTCAGAGACAGCTCGCTGCTATTCACATTTGACAGCATTGAGTCTCCCGCGGCAACAACTTCACTGTCTTTTAGATACATGTTGAGCACCTTTGACAAAACCGATGACACGAGGCAGGATAAGCATTGGTATGAATACACTACGCTAATTGAATTGATGCAGGACTGTGGATATGACTGTTATTGGTTCAGCACCCAAGCTCGTGGAGGCTACATCAACGGCTCAGCAAGAGTCTACGCGCGAGCCTGTGAGAAATCCTGGTTTTTGCAGAAACCTGGCGCCGTCTTGAACAACAACGAGACACTGGATATCGTTCTCGCTGATTCATCACGCGTATTCAGTGATACCATCAACCAGTCGAAGCGCCACTTTGTCATTTACCATATGATGGGTTCACATTTTGACTACAAAATGCGTTACCCGAAGGAATTTGACCACTTCAAGCCAAAGGACTACAGCGACTGCCCGACAGAGCAGCAAGAGATACTAGCCAGCTTTGATAATTCCATCCTGTACAACGATTACGTTGTGGAGAAACTGATTGAATTATATGATGACAAGGAAACTGTTGTCATCTATTTGTCAGATCATGGGCAAGACATGTTCAGGAGCGCTCCAGACTATTTCATGCATGGGAAGGAGAATGACCCGGCAAGTTATCAGTATGGCATTGAGATACCTTTCATGGTTTACTTATCGCCGGCCTACCAGGCACGCCACCCTCAAATTGTTGAACTACTGCGCAGCTGTCAAAACAATCCCAAGAAATGGAACAGTGACTATCTGCCCTATATGATTATGGACCTGATCGGGGTATCAGGTATAGATGGGGAAGCCATCAAACCATACTCTTTATTTTCATCAGATATAGAGCCTAATTGAGTTATGAACCTGACAAAAGAGCAATGCCTTAATATTAAAGGATTAGCCATCTTTATCATCATGGTCCATAATTTTGTGGATCATCTGCTTGGCATCAACTGCAATGAGATGTATTACACCCAATATGTCACTGATGCTTTTTTGGCTAATCTATTTACCAAATCTTCACTCTGGTACATCTTTTCATTTGCAGGATGGACTGTGGTGGCTACTTTCTTTTTCTTGAGCGGTTATGGTTTGAGCAAGAAATACGGTGATCAGAAAATAGGATATGCCACATTTGCTAAACAGCATGTCATAAAGCTATGGAAACTGCTGGTACCCATCTACTTATTGTATATGCTGGTGTCATGCCTGATCTTTCATACAGATTTTTCCCCACAATCGTCTATCGCACATATCACATTCACTATCAATTTATTTAAGTTTGATAACAGCGGCTTTATCATCGACCCTGGCGTTTACTGGTTTTTTGGAGCCATTCTCCAATTCTACCTGATATTCCCAATCATCAAGAACCTAAGGACCCGTTGGCTTTGGGCCATACTGGTTGCATTTATACTGATTTACTATTTCAACCTGTTTGTCATCTCAAACGATGACTTCTCAGAATGGACAAGGCATAATTTCATCGGTTGGACTGTTCCTTTCGTTCTAGGTATGATCGCTGCAAGGACAAGAATCTCATTGACAAAGGGTCAATGTCTCATTCTATTCCCCATATCTCTATTAGTATTATTCTTGTGCTTAACCCACAAGACATTAGCACCATTCACCGAAGTATGGGCTATCGTCTCTTTTATCAGTTTGGTTCATCTTTTCACATTGAGAGCCATCTCTTTCCTCGGTATTATTTCAGCAAGCGTGTTTGTCATCCATCCTTTTGTCAGGATGATCTTTTACAACAGTTTTGACGCTGAGGGAAAAGTACTTGTATTGACAATTGCCTACCTAATCATCACAATCATCCTGGCATACTTGCATAACAAGCTTCTAAAGAGACTGAGCTAAACAGAAAAAGCATTATCTTTGCACCATAAACAATAATCTTGGGAATGGAGTATAGACTGCATAGCGAGTATGAGCCGACTGGTGACCAGCCTCAGGCAATCGCCGAGTTGGCCGATGGCGTGAATAGCGGTGTGCCCTACCAGACGTTGCTTGGCGTGACAGGATCGGGCAAAACGTTCACCATGGCCAACGTCATTGCGCGCACTGGACGCCCCACGTTGGTCTTGTCACACAATAAGACCCTTGCCGCCCAGCTCTATGCTGAGTTCAAGAGTTTTTTCCCTGAGAATGCGGTTCATTACTTTGTCTCCTACTATGACTACTACCAGCCCGAGGCCTATATTCCATCTACCGACAAATACATCGAGAAAGACCTGGCTATCAATGATGAGATCGAGCGGTTGCGTCTTGCTACGGTAACGGCATTGCTATCGGGGCGCCGCGATATTGTGGTAGTGTCGAGTGTGTCATGCCTTTATGGTATGGGTAACCCTGAGGACATCACAGCCAACGCCATCGAGCTCAAGGTGGGTGACCAAATCGGGCGCGACGAGCTGTTGCACCGCCTAGTGGACGCCCTGTACTCCCGCAGCGAAACAGAATTGAAGATGGGTTCTTTCCGCGTCAAGGGCGACACGGTTGACGTGTTCCTGAGCGATGAGGACATCATGTTGCGCATCATTTTTTGGGGAAATGAAATCGAGCGCATCCAAGTGCTCGACAGCGAAACGCAAATGCCCACCGAGGACGTGGAGGGATTCAAAATCTTCCCCGCCAATATCTTTGTGACCACCAAAGAGCGCATGCAGGCCGCCATGGGGCAAATTGATCTTGACCGCGAGAACCAGGTGGCCGCGTTCGCTCGCGAAAACCGCTTCGCCGAGGCCAAACGACTGAATGAGCGCGTGACCTATGACATGGAGATGATGCGCGAGGTGGGTTATTGCTCTGGAATTGAGAACTATTCCCGCTATTTTGACGGACGAAGGCCAGGCATGAGGCCGTTCTGCCTGCTTGACTATTTCCCCGATGACTTCTTAACCATCATCGACGAGAGCCACGTTACTGTACCTCAAATCCGTGCCATGTATGGCGGTGACCAGTCCCGCAAAACCAACCTCGTGCATTATGGTTTCCGCTTAGAGGCAGCATTAGACAACCGCCCGCTACGATTCGAGGAATTTGAAGACCTGACCCATCAAACCATCTATGTGAGTGCTACGCCTGCCGATTATGAGCTCAACAAGAGCGAGGGCATCATCACCGAGCAGCTCATTCGTCCAACAGGTTTGCTGGACCCCCAAATTATCGTCCGCCCGTCACAGGGTCAGGTCGATGACCTTGTCGAGGAAATCCAGTTGCGCATCGAGCGCGGCGAGCGTACCCTTGTGACAACCCTCACCAAACGCATGGCCGAAGAATTGAGCGATTACCTCAAGCGGCTGGACATCCGCACCGCCTATATGCACAGCGATGTCGAGACGATGGAGCGCATCGAAATCATTGATAACCTGCGCGCTGGTGCCATCGACGTGCTCGTGGGCGTGAACCTGCTGCGCGAGGGTCTTGACCTGCCCGAAGTGTCGCTTGTCGCCATCCTGGATGCCGACAAAGAAGGCTTCCTGCGCAGCCGCCGTTCGCTGACCCAAACGGCCGGTCGTGCGGCACGTAACCTGAATGGAACGGTTATCATGTATGCCGACAACATCACCGACTCGATGAGGCAGACTATTGACGAAACTGAGCGACGCCGCACCCTGCAACTCAAGTATAACGAGGAGAACGGCATCACGCCAACCGCAATCATCAAGGCGCGCACGGCCATCATTGGCCAGGATACCGACATGAGGCATCCCACCACACCCAGTCGTCACAACCAGACGCCAATGCCCGCTGCACCATCGCCCAATTTACGCTATACCGAGGAATTTGATGCCAGTGCAGGTGTCGCCGCCGACCCCGTTGTCGCCTATATGTCAGGCAAGGACCTGAATGCCGCCATTGATCGTCTCAAGACCCAAATGATAGCTGCGGCAAAGCGTATGGACTTCCTTGAAGCCGCCCAATACCGCGACGAGATACTCAAACTCGAAGAAATGCTCAAAACCAAAGAATCGTGAACCGCGAGAAGCAACATACCGACCATCGCATCAAGGGGCAATGGCTGCCCACAACCCGCAAGGAGATGGAGCACCTAGGCTGGGAACAGGCCGATGTGATCCTCTTTACAGGCGATGCCTATATCGACCATCCGTCGATGGGCACGGCTGTCATCGGGCGTGTGCTGGAGGCCCATGGCTACAAGGTGGCCATCGTGCCCCAGCCCAACTGGCGTGACGACTTGCGCGATTTCAAGAAACTGGGTAAGCCAAGGCTGTTTTTCGGTGTTTCGGCCGGAGCGATGGATTCGATGGTAAATCATTACACCGCCGCACGCCGTAAGCGCAGCGATGACGCTTACACACCCGATGGACGTGCTGGTGCACGCCCCGACTACCCCACCATAGTCTATAGTGATATTCTTAAACGTTTGTTCCCCGATGTGCCAGTAATAGCTGGCGGCATCGAGGTGTCACTGCGCCGATTGGCCCATTATGATTATTGGCAGGACCGACTAAGGCCATCCATTCTGATAGACTGCCGAGCCGACCTGCTGGTATATGGCATGGGAGAAATTCCCAATCTTGCTATTGCTAACGCCTTGAATGAGGGCAAGAGCATTGAAGAACTGACCGACATTCCCCAAACTGTGGTTCGCCGCCCATTGAGCGAACTACCTGACTCAAGTAGCAACACTGACGTTGTACTGCACCCGTTTGAGGTATGTCAAAAAGATAAAAAAGCACAGGCTGAGAATTTTAAAGTCATCGAGGTGGAAAGCAACCTGTGGAACGGCCATAACGTGTGGCAGGCAACAGGTGACATTGCGGTGAAAGTCAACCGCACCAATCCGCCGATGACCACCGAGCAGATTGACGCATCCTTTGACCTGCCCTATACGCGTCTGCCCCACCCTCGCTATCAGGGCAAGCGCATACCGGCCTATGAGATGATACGCCACTCGGTGTGCATGCATCGAGGATGCTTTGGCGGTTGCGCCTTCTGCACCATCAGCGCCCATCAGGGGAAATTCATTGCCTCACGCAGCAAAGAATCTATCCTTCGCGAGGTCAAGCAGGTAATACAGATGGAGGATTTCAAAGGTTACATCAGCGACTTGGGGGGTCCCAGCGCTAACATGTATGCCATGCATGGCAAGGACCTGGAGCGATGCCAACGTTGCCAACGCCCATCATGCTTGCATCCCCAACCATGCAGTAACCTCAACACTGACCACAGCGCCCTACTCGACATATACCATGCCGTGGATGCCCTGCCAGGAGTCAAAAAATCATTTATCGGCAGCGGCGTTCGCTATGACCTGTCGATGCACCGCACTGGCGATCCTCGTGTGGACAAAGTCAATGCCCAATATAACGAGGAGCTAATCCGTTACCACGTCTCGGGCCGTTTAAAAGTCGCCCCCGAGCACACGAGTGACGACGTTTTGATGCTGATGCGCAAACCGTCATTTGAACTGTTCCGACGCTTCAAGTCGCTTTTTGACCGAGTGAACATGAAATACAACCTGCGGCAACAGCTCATCCCCTACTTCATCTCATCTCACCCGGGTTGCCATGAGGCTGATATGGCTGAGCTCGCCGCTATCACCAAGGAATTGGACTTCCGTCTAGAGCAGGTACAGGACTTCACCCCCACACCCATGACCGTATCAACCGAAACTTATTATACAGGGTTTCACCCATATACACTCAAGCCCGTTTATTGCGCCCACACGCCACAGGACAAACAGGCCCAACGATTGTTTTTCTTCTGGTATGACCGCAAGAACCGCGCCGCAATTACCGCTGCGCTGAAACGCATCCACCGCAGCGACCTGTTGCGCAAACTCTATCCACAGCGATGACAAAACGACTATTTATAGCACTGTTGCTCGCCATGACCCTATTCAATGTCATGGCAGGGGACAAATTTGTCAAGAGGAGTACCGATGCCCTCTGCATAGCACCCAGTGCCACTGGTCTATGCATCGCTATCGCCAAGCATGACAAGGAGGGCATCAAGCAGTTGGGCTTAAGCACCGCCACATGCCTCGCCGTGAACTATGGGCTGGAACTATGTATCCGCAAGGAACGCCCCGACGGTACTGGCCATCATGCCTTTCCCAGCACCCACTCGGCAGTCGCTTTCAATGGAACAACTTTCCTGATGAAACGCTACGGCTGGAAATGGGGAGTGCCTGCCGCTGTTGTGTCGAGTTACGTCGCTTGGGGGCGTGTACACACCGACCGCCATGACTGGTGGGACGTGCTGGGCGGCGCAGCTATCGGTGCCGGTAGTGCATGGATTTTTTCACGCCCGTTTGCCCAGGATGTAGAGGTAAATATAAGCCCGACCACCTTTGGTGACCGGGCCTATGGATTAACAGCAACTATTCAGTTCTGATTATTTCACGAGCACTTTTCTAGCCGTGCCATCACTCATCTTAACGATGTTGATGCCTTGTTGCAAGCTGTCATGCTGACGGCCCATAATATCATAGTACTCTACAGGAACGATGTCCTGGTTATTCGTCAGTTCCTCAATGCCAACGTTCTCATTGACAAGTCTTACTGTCTCGGCATTAAAGACGCGCATATCGGAGATTACCCGATTCTCCAACGGACGGCTGACTAAGGCGACAACATTCATGTTCATGAGATTCCAATCACTGGGAATGGTCAAGGTGAACTCATTCTCATAGCTATTTCCAACTTTGTTGAAGTCCACGCCCTTGATTGAGCCTAAAGCGCAACGGAACACACCATTATGCATATACTGGTTAACCCAAGTGCCATTATTCAGCTGTCGAGCGATAAGGCTATCCTCGGTTAAATAAACCGTCAGCTTGTTGCCCGTTCCCAAGATCGCATCAAAATCGTCACTCATTTCACCCGATACCTTGATAACAGCCTCACGGGTATTAAGATTTACCTTGGGGTCAATCTTGATCGAAATGAAATTAGGCGACTCATCAGCGAGGGCATCAAAGAAATCACACAATTCATCAGCGATTTGCTGGTGGTATTGCTCATAGTAACCGATAGAATTGACTACATTAGCATCTTCCCAACCTGGAGCACGGTCAAAGGCTGCCGAGGGATAACTGTCCGATCCCATGAAAGCCATAATACTGTCGCCTTGGTTTGTGGTGTAAGGATCAACGCCACTGCCCAAGTTGCCATGCACACCGACCCAGATCACGTCATCACGCTGAGCCTTGACAAGACTAAGCATGGAGTTACCCAGCGGACAGTAAGTGCAATAGGTCGAAGTGAACTGCTCAATTATGTGTTTCTGGCGGGGGAATATCTGATTGAAAACAACAAAATTGTGGGTCAGCGGTTTCACATAATCAATAGCCTCACCTTCAAGAGTCGTTGCTACGACAGTCATGACATGCTCGCCCGACTCGAAGCCATCAGTGGGAATTGCTCCCTGGATGGTGATTGGATCACCTGTCAGCGGTTCTGGATTTGTAACCGTGAGCATAGTCTCGCCATCAATCTTGATGTCAAATGTCACATCACCAGTTTCGACGGGCCTGGGGCCTTTATTCTTAGTCACAAACGAGAATGGGAGGTCATTGCCCTTCTTAATATATTTCTCACTTACCAAGTCACTGGTCCTGATTAGGACTTCAGGGAAATTGTCGTTCTCAACGATGCACTGCAGACACAGGTTGCCATAAGGAGATAATCCAGCGGTTGCCCACATGGGAATGCGGCCAACTCTCTTATACTGGTAAGTGTCATATATGACATCTCCCTCTTGAACCAGTGATAGCGGAGCATTACTCTCGGTTTGCTGATAGTCAAAGCCAATGAGCAGTTTCTCGCCTTCCTGAATATTGATTGTATAAGGGGTCGCGAGTTCTATCGTGTTCCATCCGGCTGAACTGGCATTGCAAGTCCAGGGTACCACAGTGCCATAAGCGCCACCAGGAGTAACAGGAATCACAAACACTCGGCTAATGGTGGCTGCCTCAGCGAGACCTACACGAAAAGCGACAATCTTACTGCCAGTGAACATCTCGACTTCCTCGGTGTCAAGAATAACACCCATGGTGACCAATCCGGATGACGGAGTAGAAACACGCATGCCCTCGGTTGAAATAGCATCAGTGTCAAAATGGCCCATAATCCTCTGATTATCGGGCAAATCAACCATTGCGGGCAGTTGAGCCTTCATTGCTCCAGGGAGCAACAGAGCTGCCAACATCAAAAAAAGTAATGATTTTTTCATGTGTTTAATTGTTTATTTATAAGGTTAATTGTCTGTTTTTCAAATACTACTCAGGATGATTGAGATAACCTCATTCACATCACTGATATTGACCTCGCCATCACCGTTCACGTCAGCAATGGGATCATTAGATGATAAAAGGATGAAATCAATCATGGCGTTCACATCGCTGATGTTGACCTCGCCATCACCGTTCACGTCACCCTTAAGGGGTTCGGGAGCACCACCCTTGACAAATTTCAAAGTAACCGAGGGACCATAACCCAGATGCTCATATCGCGGAGGGAAACCGGGACTCTTGGTAAAGGTCTCGATAGACAGAGTAACTACACACATGCCATCGGCTGTGGGGAACCACTCGCTTTGGATATCCTGTAAACCCATATTAACTTGTCCCGGGCTCGTCTCATACATGCCAACGGTAGTTTGCATGTTACAGGTCATTGGGAAACAAATCTGATAAGAACCATTGTCAATCTGCGTGATGTTGTATTTCATCTTGAGATAGACATTGGGCGCAGCACCCATGTCAGCGACCGACAATCCAGAATAGATGACCTCAAGGCCATCCTCATTGGTCTCAATCAAGTTGCGGACAACAGTTGCACCATTTTCAACAATTTCCTCATTCTCATCGACAAACACAAAGTTTTGGTCAATGTCTTGAGCCACCAACGAACACGTCGCCAATGCAAGCACACTCAATAAAGTAAATAATTTTTTCATAAATCTATTTTAATTTGTTGTTAGTATATCAATTTACACTTGACCACCTGCTTCACCATTTCCTCGTCATATACAAAGGCGACAATGGAACAATGCTGGGGCTTCCAAGCGGCATCCATCGGCAAGGTGTAACTCTTTTGCACTACTTGGCCGTGATTCACGCTGATGTCATCGCCCCAAGCCCCGTTGAGCGTTGCGCGGAAGACATGCATGTGGTTATAATGCTCCTCGCGGCTGCCGTTGGGCATCAACTGGAAACTGTCGATACTATCCTCAACAAGCCACACCTGCAATTTACCCTTGACAAGGACTGAATCGAGGCCAATCACCTCCACATTGGCATGACAGAGATTATCCCCTCCATCCATTTCGGCTTCCACCATGATAGAAACAGGAGCTTTCTTCTCCAACTCATAATTTACAGCGCCAGCCCAATCGGTATAATCAAATGGCGTTGAAGAGAACAAGCGGTCTACCAGACCCACGGGCTGGGCCGAGAGTCCCCAATGGGAAAAATACTCATCGCCTTGAGCCGTATATAACGGCGTGTAGGCTCCCTGGTTCTTGCTGAATGGTCCCGAGTGGATAGCAACAGCGATCACGGTGGTGTCGCCATACTCCTCGACCAGGCGCTCTATTTCCTCGGTCGCGCGGGGGCAGTTCACACAGTATTGCCCCGTGAAGTCCTCGATGAGCACAGCACGGCTCACTTGAGGCGGCTCCACATAGATGAGGCGATCCTGAGGATCCATCTCGTCACACGACGTCATCAACACCGCGGTAAGCGTCAATATGGTATAAAAAAATCTTTTCATCTTGGGTTAGAATGTGTAATTATAGGAGAACGTGAAGCCCTTGCTGGCAGGTACCCAACGGCATACACCACCCGAGCAGTTGAAACCGTCGTCGGTGCGGCCATATCCCAACTGGAAGCGATGAGCCTTAAGGTTATAAGTCACTAATGCCTGATAGTAATGCAGGTCGGTCTCGCCACAATTCCACTGGTCGCTCACGGTGAACATCCAGTGGGGAGCAAACGACAGCTCAGCGAGGCCAAAAGCCCAATCGCCCTCATCGCCATCACAGAACTGGTACTGCAACTCGCAACGCAGGGTCATCTTGGGCGAGAACTTATATTTACCATCAGCAACAAGGATGTTAGAATTAATCATTCCTCCATGTCCCTCCACAACGGTCATGTTGTAACGCTGGTTCATGTACATGAAGATAAGCGAGAAATCGCGTGTGAACCGCTTGTCCACAATCACATTGATATCCTGATAGAAGGTATCACCCATCTTAAAGAAGGCGCTCTTGTAACCATCGCTGCCTATGATACGTCCCTCGGCAACCGGATTCTTGATATCACCATTGTCAAGGCCACGCACATGAGAGACGTTCAACTTCACCTTAGTGCCATACTTGCCACCCAGGGCAGTATTTTTCTTAAATGAATAACCCAGCTCGGCCTGGAAGGCCCACTCACCATTAAGTTGAGTGGCATAGGGATAAGTAGCGGCAAGCGCATAGGTGTGGTCATGGGTGAACGCGGGCATGTGATTAATGAAACTCGACGTGCCGTTCATGCTGCGGCGACTACGGAACGACATTCCCTCACTGCGCTTAGCCTGCAAGAGCAAACTCATACCTTTTTTAGAGTAAGAAGTACTCAGCATCGCCACGTTGCCACGTCCGTAGTGATAACCATTATCAAATGACGGGTCTTGGGTTTTCTGGGCATACTCTGCAAGCACGTTAAACCCCTTGTGATTCAGATTAAAACGGGCATCCCATGCATTCACGTTTTCGGGCAACTTCAACTTATGGGTCGCATCGACAAAGATGTCATCATCCTCGGCATTCTCATGCTTGATGACCCACGAGCCGCCAATGCTGATGTGGGTGCCAGCGGTCTCCAGCGGCTTGATGAACTGCTCCAAGCCCACCTCAACATCCACACCACTAACCAGCGCATCGTTATGATGCCAGTAGCGACGCTGCTTGCCCGTGAGGGCCTTGATGCTCGTGCCGTTAACGGGATTATAGACGAGGCGAGCGCCGCGCAGAGCATTGTCAATGCCCAACGAGCGCTCTTCGTAGGTCCTGAGAACGAAGCCCGAGCCAAACTGCTCATAATAGTCACCCAGCGTGAGTTCCACATTCTTGACATGACCTTTCACATAGAAGTGAGGAAATCCCCACCCCTTAAAATCCTTCTCATAACCAGGCAACGGGTGCTCAAGGAACTCAAACCGAGTTCCCGCATCCACATACTTGCTACCGAGTTTCAAGTCAACATAGGTATTGGTCAATGCCCAATCGCTATAATGCTCGGTGCCAATCTTCTCATCATCCTGAGGGATGAGAACATCGCTTTGGATGCTACCGCTGAGGGTTACCTGTGCCTGTGCCGACGATGCCGCAAGCAGCAATGTCGCCATCAGCAACAGGAAAAAACCATTAATTCTACTCATGCCTGGTCTCGCTTATTGGGCCAGGAGATTGCGGACTTCGTCGATGAGCTCATTCTCAGCGCCATCGGTATATCCACTGTGCTTCGACACTACATTTCCTTTGCCATCAACAACCACAACAAAGGGGATCATTTGCCCACCCAAAGACTTGAGGAAGTCGCTATTGGGATCAAGCAAGACCTCATATTCCCATTCGTTCTCGTCAACCAGCGGTTTAACTTTGTTAATGTTCTGAGCCTGATCAATGCTCACGGCATAGATTTTCACTCCAGTTTCTTCCTGCCACTCGTCATAGACCTCGGCAATGGCCGACAACTCTCGGTTGCACGGTTTGCACCATGTTGCAAAAAAGTCAATGATAAAGGGCTTGCCTTCATTGTTCAACGAATCGGTCTGCACTGTTGCTCCATCAATGGTCTTGAGCGTTACTGCAGGAAGTTGAGCCTGAGCCACTCCAAAAGCAGCTACTAAGCAAACACAGAATGATACAATACACTTTTTCATATACTTATAATTTTATTATTTAGATTCAAGACGCAAAGGTAAATATTTTTTGTTTTCACCAAAAGAATTATATAGAAAATAAGACAATAAACCTTAATTATTTCTCAAAAACTCGTCTTTAAGCTTATAAAAAGAACAAGCCTTGCACACGACAAACATGTGCAAGGCTTGATATCATAACATCACTAAGTTATGACGGAAACTATCACCTCATGATCTTGGTGGTGGTTACATTGCCCTTATCATCGGTCGTGCGAACGATGTAAATGACACCGCTCTCCATCTTGTTAACACGCCTTCCGTCAATCGTGTAGATTTCGGTAGTGTTGGCATGAGCGGTATCAATCTCGTTGATTGCGGTCTGCTGACCCCTAATATCGATACACATCACATACATACCGCCACTGCCCGGGATCACCTCCCAGTTGTCATCATACTCCTCGTCCTGGGTATAGAAAATGTAAGCATGACCCTCATCGTAGGCCACAGCAAAACCGCTGGACTTGAAATTATCTTCACAGATCTGCCTGGTCCACATCACGTTGCCCATATCGTCCAGTTTCACAACCATGAAGTTAGCACCGTTCCAGCTCTGCAGATTGCCATAGAGCAGTACCCAACCGTCGCTCTGAGGAATGACCTTGACAGGCGTGAAACCCCACATGTCGTTCTGATCCAGACTCTTGCCATAGATATCTTGATCCATCCACAGGTAACCGCCATAGGAATCGAGCGAGTTTACATACATGTTCATTGCTCCCTCCACATCGGTGTATTCCCATGCTACAAAAGTCTGATAGTCCTTAACAGCCATAATTGCACTACCGGCATCGCCATCAGTCGTGTTGTTGCAAATGGTGGGTTCGGGAAGCACCTCACCATCAGGCGTGAGGTAGTTCACAACCTGATAACCTGACCAGTTGAGCAGCTTACGGTATGACAGTACCACGCCACCATCGGCATCAAGTTCTACCAGAGGGCTAGGCATATACATGCCACTTGCCAGGGGACCTTCATCCACCATAACGGGATTCTCCCAGACGTTGGTCAGCGTGTTGTCTAGACGCTGAGCGTCAAGGCCCGTATTCTCGTTGTCATAGATGGCAAACACACTTCCCTCGGGGGCCGGGAGCATCAACATGATTCTTGACGACATGGCCAGGGGGTCAACTGCATTCAGTACGCCATTGGCATCAGCATGCATAATCAGCCACTTGGAATCGGTTACCAAGACCGAGTCGGGCATTTCCTGGTTGGGGAACCAGGGCGAGGGTGACCAGTTGTCCTCAGTGGCCTTCTCGTTGTAATACTCGTTGTGAACAGCAGCTACATATACATTGTCACCACTTACACAAATCACAGGATTGATGTTCTCGGCAAGCAAGGCATTTTCATGTACTCTGCCGGCGGGGAACAGTACACCGTCAGCATCCCAAACAGGCACACCCTGCTGGGTGTAGCGATAAACATACACCTCGCTGTTCTCCTGGTTCTCCACATCGTTGCGGATGTCGTGATAGCCAAGCAGGATGTCACCGTTGGCAGCCAGTGCCAGAGCGTAGTCAGTCGTGTAAGTCCAAGTGGGTTTATCACACACAATGATACCCTCATCGCCAAACTGGGCATTGCCATCGGCATCAAATACCTGCAAATGTAATTGATAGCCAAACACCCCGTCAACACGCTCGCCACGCAGCCAGCTCAAGATGATTTTACCCTCGGGAGTGGTTATAGTCTTCATCTGGACTTGTCCATTTGTACCTTCACCGTCAAGGCGTGTAGCCTCGGTGTCACTCGTGTGCCATGCCAGCATCGATCCGATACCCAACATTAACAACATTGAAAACGTAATGATTCTTTTCATAAGTAAAATGGGTTAAAAAATGAATTAATCAAACTATTTTTGCGCAAAGATAATCAAAATTTTAACACAATGAGATTTCTTGCCACAAAAAAAGGTGTGGCAAAAAAACACTTGAAAAAAGAAAATCAACGGGAGGCGCGATAGTACAAGACTGCCGCGATAATGATATAAACAAAGTTTGGAATCCACATGGCGACGCGCGGACTGGTATAACCCGAGACGGCAAATGTGGAGGTAACTGTCATGAACAGAATATAGGAGAAACTGAGCAACAGTCCAAGGCCGATGTTCAGACCGATACCACCCCTGACCTTGCGCGACGAGAGTGACAGGCCAATGATGGTGAGGATGAATGCGGCTGCCGTCATGGCGATGCGCCGCTCATACTCGATCTCAAAGTTCTTGATGTTGGCGACACCTCGGGCTTTCTGTTTATTGATGTATTCCTTAAGCTCAGGTGAGGTCATCGTCTGCTCGTCGTTTTTGGAAATAAGGAAGTCGCGAGGGTCAATGTTAAGCAAGGTATCCATCACAGCGCCCGAGCGCATAGTTTCCTTCAAACCGTTAAAGTTTCGGATGGTGTACTGGCGCACCGTCCACAATCCGACGGAATCATACTTGATGGTCTCGGCCGTAAGCCTGGACTTGAGAGTCGTGCCGTCAAACTCCTCGAGCGAGAACCTGAAGCCGCTTCGGGTGGTGTTATCATAACGGGACATGTAAGCCATCACGCCCGGCTTGACCTGCAACTGGATGTTATCGCCATAAATTACCTCCTTGTTTTTCACCCATTTGTTAGTGTAGGCAATGCGTTCGATGTTGGCTGGCGGGATGATATAGGCGGCGAGCAGATAACTGCCCAAGGCGATAACAGCTGCCGAGAACAGGTATGGCACGGTCAAGCGGTAGAAACTGATGCCGTTGGAGAGCATGGCGATAATCTCACTGCGGTCAGCTAAGCGGGAAGTGAAGAAAATCACCGCGATAAACGTGAACAGCGGGCTGAACTGGCTGAGTACAAACGGCAGGAAGTTCATGAAGTACTGAAAGACCGTCGCCTTCCATGGCGCGGTGAGCACGGCATCAAGTTTCTCGTTGATGTCAAACATCACCACAATGGCAAACAACAGCAAGATGGCGAAGAAGAATGTGCCTAGGAAATGCTTGATGATGTAGCGGTCAAAGCGCTTGACGTAGTACCACGGGTAGCGCTTGAGGGGCGTGGATGGAGCTGAATCCACTGATTGGGCAGACTCGGCGGGAGACACATCATTTTGTGTCTCTACGGGCTGTTCCATATTCTTGAGTTCTTCTTCCATCACCAAATACCTAAAGCCTAAAACCTAACTAAAGCCTCACCTGAACATCATGGAGCATCTGGCGCTTCCATTCAGGGAAGTCGCCATCGATGATGTGCTTGCGTGCCTCGCCCACGAGCCACAAGTAGAAGGCCAGATTGTGGATACTGGCAATCTGCATGGCCAGGATTTCCTGGGCAATGAACAGGTGGCGCACATAGGCTTTGCTGTAAATATGATCCACTATTGAGGGGCCGTCTTCCTGCAAGGGGCTGAAATCATCGGCCCACTTCTTGTTGCGCATGTTCATGATGCCGTGGCGGGTGAACAGCATGCCGTTGCGGCCGTTGCGCGTGGGCATCACACAGTCCATCATGTCCACACCACGGTCAATAGCCTCAAGGATGTTGGCAGGCGTACCCACACCCATCAGGTAGCGGGGACGGTCCTGTGGCAGGATGTCATTGACAATCTCTATCATCTCATACATGACCTCGGTGGGCTCACCCACGGCAAGACCGCCGATAGCGTTACCATCAGCCCCCAGGTCGGCGACAAACTTGGACGATTCCTGACGCAGGTCCTTATACACACAACCCTGCACAATGGGGAAATAGGCCTGACTGTGGCCATAACGCGGCTGAGTGTTCTTGTAATGTTTCCAGCCACGGGCAAGCCAGTTGTGGGTCAGTGTCAATGACTTGCGGGCATAGTTGTAGTCGCTGGTACCCGGCGGGCACTCGTCTAGCGCCATCATGATGTCGCTGCCGATGGTGCGCTCGATGTCCACCACCTTCTCGGGTGTGAACAGGTGCTTGCTGCCGTCGATGTGGCTGCGGAAGGTCACTCCCTCGTCGGTCAACTTACGGTTCTCGGCCAGAGAAAAGACTTGGAAACCGCCGCTGTCGGTCAAGATGGGACGGTCCCAGCCGTTGAACTTGTGAAGGCCACCGGCACGTTCAATGATGTCCATGCCAGGACGCAAGTACAGGTGATAGGTATTGCCCAAAATGATTTGCGCCTTGATGTCCTCGCGCAGTTCGGTCATGTGGACAGCCTTAACGGCACCCACTGTTCCCACAGGCATGAAAATCGGTGTCTCGATCTGGCCGTGGTCGGTAGTAATAAGCCCCGCACGAGCATTTGTGCCGCTGGGAGTGGCTATGAGTTGATAATCCATTCAGTCGTCATTCTTGAAAAGCGGTGCAAAGGTACTAAAATAGTTAATAGTTTTTCTACTAAACCATCATGATACACGATAAAAAAAGCGAATTTCGCTAATTTTAACGAAATTCACAAAGCATGCTTCGTGTCATTCATCGCAATTAGCGAAATTCGTGTTAAAGTTGTCAAGAAGGAGAATCAATTGTATTTCTGATACTCTTTACGAGCCTTCTCAAGGTTCTGAACAGCCTTGTCATAATTCTTGATGGCTTTCTCGAGATCCTTCTGAGCCTTCACATTTTGCTTGGCATGCTTCTCGTCGAGTTTCAGTTTCTCGCCATCCTGTTTCATGCGCTTCTCGTCGGTGAGACCCTTAGCCTCGGCCTTATCATGCTTTTCCTCGAGTTTGGTTTTCTCACGCATCTGATTCTCAGGCAGGCTGCTGTATTTCTCCTGAGCCTCGGCTTTCTTCTTCTCAGCCTCTTTCAGCTTATCCTGGGCCTTGTTATACTTCTCAGTGGCCTTTTGGCGTTTCTCGATCAGCTTTTGCTGCTTCTTAGCCTCTTTCTCGGCCTTCTTGGCTTCCTTTTCCTTCTTCTCGGCAGCCTTCTTAGCCTCCTTGGCCTTCTTCTCTTGCTCCTTGAAAGCGTCTTTCTGCTTCTTGGCGGCCTCGGCCTGCTTTTTAGCTAGCTCGGCATCCTTGGCATACTGTGCCTGCTGCTGTTCAACCTGCTGAGGGGTTTCATAATTCTGAGCCATTGCGGCGGGTGCTGCTGCAAAGCAGAACAACGCTGCCATCAACAATAATTTCTTCATAATCGTAGTGTTTTTAATTAAACTATGCTTCTTTAATGTGGCAAAGATAGTACTTTGACCTGATATAACAAAAAAAGTTTAAAAAAATGCCGCTGTGTCATTTATCGGCACGGCGCAGGTAGGCGAATTCGTCGATTCGGGTGATGCCGATCGACTCAAGGTACTGGCGGCTGCGTTGCACATCCTCGTCGGTGTTGAAATCTGGGATGTGGGGGACGCGCACGACGATGCGGTCGGCCATGCCGTCGTGGCCCAGGAGCCATTGCAGGTTGTCGAGCGTACGCTGGTTGTCCTGCCCCGTGTAGCGACGGTAGATGTCGGGGTTCAGGTCCTTGATATCGATGTAGTATTCATGGATGTGGGGCAGCAGGCGCTCAAGGTGATGACACTCGACATTGAGGGCGGTCTCGATGGTGAAGTGCCACTCGGGCGGCGCCATGCGGCAGAAGGCGTCAATGAACTCGCTGCGGATAGCAGGTTCCCCGCCGCCGAAGGTAATACCCCCGCCCGTGGCGAGGAAATAGAGGTTGTCAATCATCACCTCGTCGAGCAGCTCGGCAGGAGTGGCCGTCCTTGAGAAACCATCGGGCTTCAAGCACTGGGCATTCAGGCAGTATTGGCACCGCAACGTGCAGCCGTGAAAGGCGACCAGTGTGGTCACCCCCTGCCCGTCCACCGCCAGCCGATGACGAGCCACCCCGATAATCGGCACCATATTCCGTTCTTCATCCATAAATCATTGTATATCAGTAGTGAAAATTACGTTTAGGGGCAAGATGTACGTGAATCAAAATGGCTGTCTGTTGTATCAACTATTCTTCCAGATTCAATCCTCTCGTCGCCAATAGAGTCATCCATAGCACATGAATCCTCCACGAGTACGACCTCGCCCTGGAGTCCACCATTGCCACCTTTATTCAGTTGATTGCATGACGTGGCGGTAAAACACATCAGGCCAAGGCTAACGCCAGCAATGAGGGCGGCCTTGCCGTTTGAGCGGCGTCGGGCGATTTCACGTTCCAAGTAGCGCATCTCGCTCTCACATGCCGGGCAAGTACCCGAGCAATCACCCTCATGGTGACACTCGCGTGGCTCGTATTTGATACCGTTGGCACGCGCAATGTCAAGACGAATCGCCTTGAGCGTGTTGCAGAGATGTTTACCGTGCTTCATAGCCGTTTTCTTTAGTTAGTCTTCAGTTGATTCCAATTGGCTCTTGTCCTCCATTTTGAAGGTGATAGGCAGTGTTAACCACATCGCAACCGCACGACCACCATGGCTACCGGGGAAGAATTTGGGCAATGACTTGCAGACGCGGACGGCTTCGTTGTCGAGCAATTCATGAACTGAACGGACAACCTTCACCTCGTTGACCTCGCCATTCCTTTCAATGAGCAACTGCACGATTACCGTTCCCTGTATGCTGTCCTTGATGGCTTCAGGTGGATAGACAACGTTATCGCTGAGGTACTTCATCAAGGCACTGTTTCCTCCACGGAAATAGGGCATCGTTTCATGGATTTCCCCGAAGATTTCCGCTCGCTGTGTCGTGTCGCACACTTGGCTCTGACAGCTATAACTGGACATCAGGGCCTCGCTAGACGGGGCACTGGTTGCCATAGCCGACAGGCCAGACAACGCCAGGCTCACACCCGTCATCAGGGCCGCCTTGTTATGAGGACGCTTGCGGGCGATTTCCCGCTCCAGGTAGCGCATTTCACTCTCACAGGCGGGACAGGTGCCTGAACAATCACCCTCGTGGTGACACTCGCGGGGTGTGTACTCGATGCCATTGGCGCGCGCGATGTCAAGACGGATTGCCTTGAGCGCGTTACAGATATATTTACCGTGTTTCATCATCACATTATTTTTTGAGATACAAATTTAGTGCTTTTTATTCATCAACGATAATTATTTTCCCTTTTTCCCGTAGCTTTACGTGAGCTCGATGAATTTGTCGTTTGTCAATCAAGGGTTAGCGACTCCCCCTCTTGGATAATAGGGGGTGCCGCGGGAGCGGCGGGGGCGTTGATACCATAAGATATAATTCGACGACAAATCATACTCCTCCGGCGCTTCGCACCACCTCCCCAATCTTAGGGGAGGAGTTGATAGACAGCACTTTATTTTTGTCGAACTGACGACAACTTGAATGTCACGGGCAAGGTGTACCATACACTCACGGCCCGACCATTTTGGCGGCCTGGAATGAACTTGGGTAGCGTCTTAACAATGCGAACAGCCTCCTCGTCTAGGTCCTTGTCCACCGAGCGGACAACCTTCACTTCACCAATTTCACCAGTCTTGTCAACAACAAATTGCACAATGACGCGACCCTGGGCGCAGGCAGCCCTGGGCGGCCACTGGATGTGACTTTCAATGTATTCCATCAGAGCTGCCTCACCACCGGGAAATTGAGGCATCTGCTCTACTGACTTGAAGATTTCATTTTCTTTTCGCTTCACGTCATTTTGCTTCACGCCATTTCCAATAGGCCTATTCAATTCTATTTCACGCTCCTCAAGTGGTTCTTTTATGGTCACCGGTTCACCATTTTCGTCGAAACAATAGGTGCCCATAAAGTAGATGGAGCCAGTGCTTTTTTCCACGATGTAATATACAAATGGCCGCGTAGCGTAGAAGTACTTATAAAAGACCACTCCTATTTCTGCCATTTCAGCTACCGTTGTGGCAGCGGCTTTTGTTCCCTCTTCGTTGACCTCGATTTTGGCCTTCTGCTTCATCATCGACACATACAATTCGTCATGATAACCCTTGAGCATATTGGGAAATTCAGCTGCATTATTGAATGCTCGTTGCATGCCCATCGACGAAAGTATATCCTCAAGACGTGTCTCGCTTTCGGTAGTGAAGCGAGGCATCAGGATATCGACGTCTTGAGTCCTCATTTGTGACTGCCACTCTTTCAGTTTCTGTGCCGAGAGATTCCAGATGATATCGTCGGTCGTCTTGCCCTCGTTGGGGAGCAACACAACCATGCTGTAGGCTTTGTTACCGTAGGGCAGGCATAGCATTTTGCACAAGTCGTTCTTGCCGTAGGCGGCCATACCTTCGCGGTGCATCATCGGCCGCTTGACGGTTTTGCCGTCATGCGTAATAAAGTCCAAGCCTCGAGTGCTCCTGGGGTCAAATTGATCGGTCCACGAAGCCTTGAAATAGACGGCGTTCAACAGATACATCAAGCGATTGGGGTTGAGTTCGCCCTTTTCCAGGATTTCTGGTATCATGCCGTCGGTGTGGACCTTGCACCAATTGTTGATTTTATTTACAATGTTGCCTGAGTTGAAGTTAATCGCTTCAACTTGGGCGTCATAATAGTTTTGCATGTCAGCTTTGTACTGTGGGATGAGCCTTTTACCCGAAACGACGAAGATGCTGTTAGCAGTTTTTAATGTCACACTTGGGTCAACAGATTGGGCTTTATGCATCATCTTTTTGAAATATTCGTTGATCTCCTGCACCGTGCCTCCTAGCCCAAGTACATCGGTTATCTGCCGGCGCGTCTCGCCGTCGGCTCCCTCGTTAAGCATGCCCAGCACATAGCTCACGCTGATGGGCGACACGATGGTGCTTTTTCCTCCACCTTTCTGCTCGTTGATAGTGCGGAACAGGTTACAGGCAAAATCATTGTTGTTATCTAGCATCCCTACTGGGGATGCGGTCATCGGGTTGTCATTAGGCATCTCGACTTGAGATTCGGTAGATGCGATATCCTGTTTCTCGCTCTGCTCACTATTATTCAAATGGTTGCCATTGCTGGCAAAAGCCAGGAGGCCGGTCATCAATACCACGATGCACAATGTGCTAAATATCCAATAACGTTTCATATCAGTCAAATTTTTCAAGTTGATAAAAACGGGTTAACTCTCGGTTGCAAAGTTATAACCGATCATTTGAAAAAACGGCAAAAATGGCTAGCATTCGACGGTCATTTCAAGAAACATTTACAACTGATTTCCAATGGTTTACAAAACAAAAAGGTCATTTGATGGTAATTTGTTGAATTGGGGTGCAAATTACCTGCAAAAAAAGAAGTATTTTTGCAGTGAGAAACCAGAAAAGGCCTCACGTAAAGACGCTAAAGCGCTAATTTTATAATCGCACTGAGATGAGAAATAAACATCAAATTATATCCATGGTGGCAACTGTGGTGCTACTGATTATAATGGGTGGATGCAGCCATCCTGCCGATAACGAGCAGCTCGTCGCTGTGGACTCGTTACTGGCCCAGAATCGAGGCGAGGAAGCAATGCAAATGCTCCAGATGCTCAACACCTCGTCTTTTGATCATCACAACAAAGCCTATCAGGCATTGCTGACCACCCAAGCCAATCTTGAGTGCAATGTCACCGTGAGCAGCGATAGCGACATCAACGAAACTGCGCGCTACTTCCAGGCCCACGGCGACAAGGAGAAATATGCCCGAGCCTTGCTCTGCCAGGGATGCGTCAACAAGCAACTGGGACACCTTGACAAAGCGATTGCCACCCTGCGCCAAGCCGAGGACGTCGCGGCCAGCGATGACTTGAAGAATCGCGCGATGGCCAAGATGATGATGGGCGAACTGTACCAAAGCCAGGTCGTGGGCGCCAAGACCGTGGGTGCCGAGAAATATCGAGAGGCGCTGGAGCTTTTCCGCCAAATCAACGACAAACATCACCAAATCATCTGCCTGAGCGAGTTGGGTGGCCTGTACCGCATCAACAAGGAGAAACAGGATAGCGCCATGAACTACATCAATGCTGCAATCGACCTGGCAAAACAGGAAATCGAGCCGCAATATGTAGTGGCCAATCTTTTCTCCCGCGCCGAGTACCGAGCTGCCCGCGGTGATTACCAGGGCGCTAAGGATGATGCCGTTGAGGCCATCTCTTGGAGTGGAAGTCAAAAAATCCACCCAAGAATCCATTACACCGCCGCATCGGCATTCCTGCACCTGGGACAAACCGACTCGGCCCGTTACTACCTGAATCAAGCCCCTGCGATGAGTTCCGCAGCCGATAGCATCATGCATTACCAGTTGCTGGCCGACATGGCTCGTCGCGACCACAAACTGGAAGAAGCCTTCAACTACCTGACCTTAACCCACAATCTTGCCGATTCGGTAACAATGAGCAGTATGAACGACCGGCTGATGGAGGTGGAGAAGAAATATGATACCCAAAAGGCTGATCTCGAAAACGCCCTGTTGAATTCACGCCTAAAGGGGACGTTATTAGCACTGGCATTGTTAATCCTAGCGGCAGGCGCCCTAGCTTTCCTGCTGTGGCGCTATCGTAACCGCCTGAAAATTCAGCAGACTGAGTACGAACTGCAAAAGGCTGACCTTGACCAATCATTGCAGAGCCTTAACCAGATGCAAACTTTGCTCAACGAGAGACAATCGACCAAAAACCAGTCCCAGGAACTGAAAGCCATCGTCGATAGCCAGATACAAGTCGTCCACCAATTGCTGCAATGGTCCTATGAGTGCAACGAGACGACATTTGCCAAGCGTTTCAACTCACTGATGACCATGCACGGCCCCGACGAGGTGGGAGCATCTTACTGGGACAACCTGCAATCATTGGCCAACGAATTGTATGACAACGTGTTGGTTAAAGCCCAAGAGGCTGCTGGCGGTACCCTGCGCGACGACGAGATCAACTTGATTGCCCTGCAGTGTCATGGTTTCTCGAGAACAGTCATCATGATTTGCATGCGATACAGGAACATGAGGACCGTCTCTAACAAGAAAATCCAAATCGCCCACAAACTGAATGTCAATACGCTCGACGAGTTCTTGCAGCCTTTCTTAAAAAGAAAGACAGAAGCGACTGATTGAACGGATTTTACGAGATGAGAAACGAGGCGACGATACGGTTTGTGCTTGACCATCGCGAAGAGGACGTGAGGGCGTTGGCGTTGCGGGGTAGCCGTGACAAGGATGTGGACCTGCCATGGGCACTGGATCAAATCCAGGGCTGGCAGGCGGCGCGCCGCAAACTGCCTTCTTGGGCAACCATTAACGGTATCGTCTATCCGCCCCATCTGTCGATGGAGCAGTGCTCGAGCGAGATAACGGCAAGATATAAATGCGGCATCGTCGAGCGACTACCCAAAGGCTATCGAGAGACCTTGATTGACCTTACTGGCGGCTTCGGTGTGGATTTCGCTTTCATGGCAAGGTGTTTTGACCATGCTTGCTATGTTGAGCGGCAAGCCCACCTGTGCGAGGCTGCACAGCTGAACTTCGGGTTGCTGGGACTCTCACACGCGAGGGTTATCAATGCCGATGCCGAGCGAGTTCTCGATGACATAAAGACTGAACCCGCTTCCACCCTGCTCTATCTGGATCCCGCGCGGCGCGATGACAACAAAGCCCGCACCTATGCCATCACCGACTGCACGCCCAACGTGTTGGAACTGCTACCGCGCCTGTTCGAGTGTGGTGACCGTGTGCTGCTCAAGCTATCGCCCATGCTCGACTGGCACAAGGCGGTTGCCGATCTGGGCAATCGTGTCGCTGAGGTTCACATCGTGAGTGTGGGTAATGAGTGCAAGGAGTTACTGGTTTTCATGGATGTTTCTCATGAGGGAGAGCCATCAGTCCACTGTGTGAACGATGATCAGTCACTCATCTACCTGCCTTCCCAAGACAGCATGGCTCCAGCCATCGCGACCAGCGACGATACCCGTTACCTCTATGAGCCTAATGCTTCGGTGATGAAGGCGGGATGCTATGGGCTCCTAACGAAACGCTATCCCATCGAGGCCCTGGCGACCGACAGCCACCTATTTGTGTCCAATGAACAGCTTGAGGATTTCCCCGGCCGCCGCTTTGCTATCAATGCAGTCACCACCATGAATAAAAAGGAACTGGGACGAGCCATCAGCGGCATCACGAGGGCCAACGTGGCCGTGCGCAACTTCCCGATGACCGCCCAGCAGTTGCGGCAACGCCTGGGATTAAAGGACGGCGGAGACTGCTATATCTTCGGCACTACCAATGCCACTGGTGAACATCGCCTCTATATTTGCAACAAACTCTAGAAATGTAATCTGATGTAAACAATAAAGACATTGTTTTGATCCGGAAAAATAAAAAAGAGAATTATGGAACCGAGATTTACTATTCATAGCCAATATAATGAGAAGGAGGCGATTCGCTTCAACCGCGCTTTATTATTCAACGTGTGGCACCTTAAGAAGACGATTATCGTCTCGAACATTGCTCTGCTGGTCATGTTAGTGACTTCTCTCATCGCTCACAACTATTTGTTTGCCATCAGCCTCTTGTTTGCCCTGGTGGTATTCAACTGGTATTTCTTTTGGGGTGTGGACCTGAAGGCGGCAAGAGCCTATCACAAGAACAAACAGATTCATGACCAAGAGTTTGTCTTCCATTTCTATGATGATCAGTACGAAAGCACCGCCGACGATGGCACAACGCCGTCCAATGTTCCCTACTCCACCCTTCACATGATCATCGAGACACCCACTAACATCTATATCATGCATGCCCCAACAGTAGGTACTATCATCCAAAAGACCAATTGTCCTGCTGACTTCATCGACTTCATACACGAAATAAAAAAACGATACAAAATCTAAGGAACCTTTTCATCCACAAATAAAACAAGCCTCCAGCACGAATGCTGAAGGCTTTGTTTTTAGTAGAGAAACAGGGACTCGAACCCTGGTTTCCGCCGTGAGAGGGCGGCGTCCTAGACCGCTAGACGATATCTCCGTCGATAAATAAAGCCCTCGCTCTGTCGGGTGAAGGCTTTGCTGGTAGAGAAACAGGGACTCGAACCCTGGTTTCCGCCGTGAGAGGGCGGCGTCCTAGACCACTAGACGATATCTCCGTAGAAAAGCGATGCAAAATTACTGCCAATTTTTGAACTGGCAAAATTTTTAAACTGTTTTTTTTGAAAAAAAGTCAAAATGCCCCATTTTCGGTATTTTTTCACTAAAAAGGATGATTGGATGAGATAAAAATTGTACCTTAGCGGAATCATAACAAACATTATTCTTTTTTACATTAAAAACATTATGGCAAGCAAACGACAGATTAAGAAAGCAATCCAGAATGCCTGTGGCGATATCGCGGGCGAGTGCATCTTTGCAGAATCAGCCTTCGGTGAGGGCAAGCAGGAACAGTGGGACAGCATCATCATCGATACTGCCCTCCTCCAACAGGAAGCTGTGAACCGCGTGAACAACCGTTTCGACAAGAAAGTCAAGGACTTTGCCAACCGCAAGGAATACAACAAGGCTCGCCGCGCGTTCTTCAAGCAGTGTGAGAAGGAATTGAGCGATTACTTCCGCGCCGAGGTGAACAACATCGCCAAGCGCATGAACGAGCTCATGCCGTCAAAGAAGTAAAAACCAACTTGGCGCCCCATGAATCTCTCTGGTTGGATATTGAAGAAAGCCGGGTGGACGTTTAAGGTCAACCTAAAGATGCCTGACAAGTGCATCATCGTCATCGCCCCCCACACCAGCAACTGGGATTTTATCCTGGGTGAACTGGGCATCCACTCGGTGGGCATGAAGGCCGGCTTCCTGATGAAGGACACATGGTTCTTCTTCCCGCTGGGATATCTGCTGCGAGCACTGGGCGGCATCCCTGTCAACCGCCGTCAACACGGCAACTTGACACAATCTATCGTCAACGCGTTCAACACCACTCCCAAACTCGCCATCGGCGTCACACCCGAGGGCACCCGCAGCCCTAACCCAAATTGGCACAAGGGCGCCATCTTTATGGCACGCGACGCCGGTGTACCGCTGATCCTCGCCTACTTTGACTACAAAGATAAAGTGGTGTGCATCGATAAGGAGTTTGAGCTAAGTGAAGATGCCGATGCCGACCTGTTACGCATCAAGCAATACTTCCAACCATTCCACGGGCGCTACCCTGAGAAGTTCGTCACGGGACTAGAATAAATGAAATGGCGGCCAGTCCGCCATTTCATGATTAGAGATGAGTGATGGAGCCTTGTCTCTACTTACTTCATCCATCTATATTTTTTATCTTTTAACTCCTATCTAAAAAGATGATATCACGCAACATGCGCGTCACGCTCATTGAGGACGACATCGTCTGGGGCGACCGCGACGCCAACTTCAAGCAACTGGAGCGCAACATGCGCAATATGGCCGAAGACACCGACCTGGTCATCTTGCCCGAGTTGTTTACCACGGGTTTCATGACCGGAGACCGTGAGCAAGCGGCCGCTGTGGCCGAGTGGAACAGTGGCGACACCCTGCGCAAGCTGCGCAAACTCGCCGACGAGTTCCATGTGGGCATCATCGGCAGTTTTCTGGCCAACACGGCTGCACAACTCTATAACCGCGCCTTCTTCATTGAGCCTAATGGCGATGAAACCTACTATGACAAGCGCCACCTGTTCTCCTTTGGCGGGGAAGACAAGGTATTCAACCAGGGTCTGACCAAGTCACCCATCGTGCGCTTCCGTGGCTTCAACATCAAGTTTGTGGTGTGCTATGACCTGCGTTTCCCCGTGTTCTGCCGCAATGTGAAAAATAACTACGACCTGCTGGTGGTCATCGCCAACTGGCCCAAGTCACGCGAGCAGGTGTGGCGCACGTTGCTGGCGGCACGCGCCATCGAGAACGAGTGCTACGTGTGTGGCGTGAACCGTTGTGGTACCGATCCCGCTGGCGTGGAGTACCCCGAGGGCTCGTCGATGGTCATCGATTTCAAGGGCAAGGTCATAGCCCAACGCATGACAAGTCCCATCATCACCGCCGACTTATCGCCTGCTCAGTTGGCACAGTTCCGCGAGAAATTCCCGGCATGGCGTGATGCCGATAGCTTTACCCTTGATATTTGAACCGCATCACTGACATAGAACTGCTAGCGCCCGCCCGTGACGCTGACATCGCCATCGCCGCTGTCGACCATGGCGCCGATGCGGTGTATATGGGTGCCTCACATCATGGGGCACGTGCCGACGCCACTAACAGCCTCGATGACGTGCGCCGCGCTTGTGACTATGCCCACCGTTTCGATGCAAAAATCTATGCCACCGTCAACACATTGGTCTATGACAACGAGCTGGCTGAAGTAGAACATCTCATTCATGACCTTTACCGCATTGGCGTGGACGCGCTCATCGTCCAGGACTTGGGATTACTCAGGTTGGACCTGCCGCCCATCGCCCTGCACGCCAGCACGCAATGCGACCTGCGCTCGCCCGAGAAAGCCCGTTTTCTCGAAGCCTTAGGGTTTTCACAGCTCGTCATGGCGCGTGAATTGACGCTAGACGAGATTGCGGCAATCCGTAAGGTCACGACAGTGCCGCTTGAGGCTTTTGTGCATGGCGCATTGTGCGTGAGCTATAGCGGACGCTGTGCCATCAGCCAGGTGCTGAAGAACCGCAGCGCCAACCGCGGCGAGTGCGCCCAAATGTGCCGCCTGCCCTACGACCTCGTTGACGCACAAGGTCACACGCTGGTCGAGGGAAAGCACTTGCTGTCACTGCGAGATATGGCTCGAAACGACTGCTTGGAGCAGATGATGGCAGCGGGCGTATCATCATTCAAGATCGAAGGCCGCTTAAAAGACGCATCATATGTAAAGAATGTGGTGGCATATTATCGCCGCGCCATCGACAAGATCACCGACCGCCATCATGACAGCTATCGCCGTTCATCTTCAGGACATACCGAACTGACCTTTGAGCCCTCATTGGAAAAAAGTTTCAACCGTGGATTTACCAGATACTTCCTCGATGGTCGCCACCCCCTCGACGGCACTGCTATGGCCAACATCGAGACCCCCAAGTCACAAGGTGAATACTTGGGTCGTGCATTGCGTTGCATTGGCAACAGACTCACCATCGACACCCGTGCCATCCTTGTCAATGGTGACGGTTTGAGTTTTACCGACCAGCAGGGTCAGTTCTCGGGTGCACGTGTCAATCGCGCTTTGGGAAACGGCACTGTATTGCTGCGGGAACACGTCACTATCCCGCGCGGAGCCCAAGTGTATCGCACTGCCGACAAGGCGTTCAACGATGTTCTGGCCAAGCCGTCAGCCACACGTTCCATCGCCGTGGATGCCGTGCTTCGCTATGCGGGAAATATGCTGGTGCTAACACTCAGCGACGTGCGAGGTTGCCGTGTCACCCACACGCTGCCTTGTGACTTGCAAACTGCCGCCAAGCCTCAAGTAGAACGTCAAATCGCCGAAATCGGCAAACTAGGTGGCACCATCTATCGGTTGCGCGAGGCACAGGTGCCTGGTGACATGTTTATCCCCGCATCGCTATTGGCGCGACTACGTCGCGAGGCCATTGACCTGCTCGACCGCACTCACGCTATTACCCGTCCTATCGACAAGCGTCGGTCTGAGGACAAAACCATCCCTTATCCGACAACTACACTAGAAGTTGCCGACAACGTCGCCAACCATCTGGCCGAGCAGGTGTATCGCGACCACGGCGTGACAACAATCACGCCAGCCCTCGAAGCCGGCACACCCGCCACGGCCTCTACCCCACTCATGCACACCCGTTACTGCATCCGCCGTCAACTGGGCGCATGTCTCAAGGGGAAAAACGCTGACAAATTGCCTCGCGACCTCTATCTCAAGACCGGGACAACCTTGCTGCGCGTCACCTGTGACTGCCGCACCTGCGAGATGCGTATCACGAGACCTTAACTAGTGGTTTCTTGATTGTCTTCTTCGGCTGGTTGCTCAGTGGGATTGGGAGCTGGAGCGTTTAACACTTCCAATGCTTTTGGATTGAGAATCTCAAGGTATTCAGTATAAGAAATGAACCGTCCACCCATTGACTTGAGGTGAGGCGTTTCTAATTGGCAATCAATCATCTTACCACCAATTCTGCTCATGAATTGCGCTAGATTAATGAGGGCAAGTTTTGATGTGTTAGGCTCTCTTGAGAACATGCTTTCACCAATGTAGCAGTCGCCCACAATTACACCATACAACCCGCCAACCAACTCGCTGTTTTTGTTCCACACCTCAACGCTTGTAGCATAACCCAAACGGTTAAGTTCACGATAGGCCTTCATGATGTCCTCGCCCAACCATGCACCGTTAGCGTAGTAACGGCCGTCAACGCTGCTGCAGCCTTCAATAACGCCGTCAAAGTCACGATTAAATGTCACACGATACTCATGCTTATTCATCAACGTGTGCATTGAGTGCGAGATGTGAATCTCATCGGGGAATATCACAAAGCGCTTCTGGGGGCAATACCACGCCGGGCATGGCCAGTCTCTGAAAGAAAACCACGGGAAAATGCCATAGCTATAGGCCAGCAACAGGCGGTCGACACTCAGGTCACCACCGACAGCCAACAGGCCATCTTCCTCACCCATTCGGGGATCGGGAAATACCAGTTCGTCACTGAGCTCAAAAATCATAACACCTATTACAAATCGCCTATATCGTTAATCACATAGTCGCCACCCTGTTTTAGTGACCCGAACAGGATTTCACGCACCAGTCTACTCTTGAGTCGGTTATGAATAACACGGTCCATTTCACGGGCACCATATTCCTGACTATAACCCTCGCTGAGCAACTGCTCACGTGCCTTGTCGCCCAACTTGAGAGTAACACCCTTATTGGTGAGCATTTCCTGGAGTTCCCGCAGTTTCTTATCCAGAATCATCCTTGCCATGGTATGGTCCATGTCGTTGAACACGACAATTGATGACAAGCGGTTAATGAATTCGGGCTTAAATGTCTTTTTCACCTGCTTGAGCATCGCCTGACCTGCAGTGACCGTCGAAGCGAAGCCTACCGAAGCCTGATGGGCAAACTGGGCTCCTGCATTGCTTGTCATAATCAGTACCACATTGCGGAAGACGGCTTTGCGGCCCTTGTTGTCACTCAATGTGCCATAATCCATCACCTGCAAGAGCAAGTTGAATATGTCATCGTGGGCTTTCTCAATCTCGTCGAGCAATAATACGCAATCAGGGTGTTTCCTCACCGCATCGGTCAGCAGGCCACCGTCATCGTAGCCAACATATCCAGCTGGCGAGCCGATGAGTTTAGCGACGGTGTGCTTCTCGACATACTCGCTCATATCAAAGCGAACGAGTTCAACGCCCAACTCCTTGGCCAACACACGCGCTACTTCGGTCTTTCCCACGCCCGTGGGACCGACAAAGAGTAACGAGGCTAGAGGTTTATTCTCGTCGGTGAGACCCGCTTTAGACATCTGCACGGCCTCAACTACTTGCTTCACAGCCTGGTCCTGACCATAGATTTTGTCCAGGATGCGCGGCTCCAGGCTCTCCAACTTGTCATTATCTCCCTCATCAATCGTCAAGGCCTCCACCTTAGATACTCGTGCAAGCACATTGGCAATGAGGGCCTTATCCACACGTCGTTCCTCACCCTCCTTGCGGTTCATCTGCACCCATGCGCCTGCCTCATCCATCAGGTCGATGGCCTTATCAGGCAAGTATCGGTCAGTAATATGGCGGGCGCTACCCTCAACAGCAAACCTTAACGCGTCATCGTCATATTTCACGCCATGGAAAGTCTCATAGCCCTCCTTGAGCATCTGAACAATCTTGAGCGTCTCCTCGATGCTGGGCTCCTCAATTGCCACCTGTTGGAAACGGCGCATCAGCCCCTTATTACGCATAATGTAACGGTTGTACTCCTCATAGGTAGTGGCACCTATAAAACGCACCTTGCCGCCCTCGAGATACGGTTTTAACAAGTTGCTCGCGTCCATCGAGCCTTCACCTGTCTGTCCGGCACCCACGATATTATGGATTTCATCGATATAAAGGATAGCTCCTTGCTCAGCATCGATACCCTTCATCACCATCTTGAGGCGCTTCTCGAAATCGCCCCTAAATTGGGTGCCCGCGATAAGCGAACCCAAGTCGAGTTGGTAGATGCGACTACCGCTCAATGATTCAGGCACATTGCCGTCCTCGATGCGCTGTGCTAAACCATAGACGATTGATGTCTTGCCCACACCAGGCTCGCCGATGTGCAAGGGATTGTTTTTGTCCTTGCGGCAAAGTACCTGAATCGTGCGGTCAAGTTCTGCCTCTCGCCCGATAAGCGGATTGTGGTCTGCCAAATGATCGTTGATACAGAGCACAAAGTCACGCCAACTGCCATTGGCTGCAGCGGGTTGTTGAGTCTGCTCATTGGGCGCGTCTGGTTGTTTCATAATATTATCTGAATCATTGCCATCTTCATAGGCCCTTGATACCGCTTGCAGGAAGTATCCTTTATGGTCACCGATAAGCGCATTGAGGCAATTGGCCGCAAAGGAGTCGTTGAGCCATATCATGACGTTCAACAGATGAGGCACATCCACTACCTTGGCTGACGACGTCCGGCTGGTCAGTTCCAAACCCTTGATGAGTTCGCCATACTGGTGGGAGCCCATCATATCGGCGTCATCTTCGTCATCAGAGAATTTATCCAGGCGGTCGGTATACTCCCGAAGGCGTTGTTTCACATCCTCGACGGGCAACTGAGCCAGCCCCTGCAATGCCGATAACACTGGCTGCTCTTCGAGCGTGACCAGCAACAAGTGCTCGGGGGTGACAAGTCTCGTGCCACAAGTATAGGCCAGCACATGGGCACTGGTCATTATATTTTCCAGATTTGTTGAGATTTCCACTGATTGATAGAAATAATGGTGTTGATACTAAACGATTACTCTCATTCGGGTTCACAGGTGACCTGCAACGGGAATCCCTCGGCGCGCGCCATGGATGTGGCCTGTGACGCCTTGGTCATCGCCACGTCATAGCTATATACCCCAACGATAGCCTGGCCCTCGCGGTGCACCTTCATCATGAGCACCACCGCCTCGTCGGCCGGCTTGTTGAATACCCGACGAAGCACATCGGTGACAAACTCCATGGTCGTGAAGTCATCGTTGTGGAAGATCACCTTGTATTGCCGTGGCTCCTCGATGAGAACTTTGTCACGTGTCGCTGCGCCTGTTCCTGTACCCTGATTGGGATTATTTGAATTGTTAGGCATAATCCTATTTGATCTAATATCTATTGATGGCAAATGGAGATTTACCCTCCATTTTCATTTTACAAAATTAGACTTATTTATCCAATTCAGCAAATTCTATGCCAAACTAAAGTGCTAAGAAATGACGTCTACATTTGCTTTTTCCAAGGTCGGAATGCTTTTATAAAAACGTGTATCGATGAATGCAGGGTTGGATTTTTTTGGGGAAAATTGTTGATGAATGAAAAAAAGTTCGTAAACTTGCAGGTTAAATGTAAAGCAAATCCTTGGCGATTGTTCGCTAAGCTACAATGTAACAAACGATTATGAACATGTCAATAGAGAAAATGCTCTCTCATGTATATGAGATAGAAGGCCTGATGCTTGTTACCCGCCGATTGGGTGACGAGAACACGCCCGAAGTAATCACTAATAAAATCCAGCGCAAGGTGCGGGAATTGGCCGAGATGTGCGGCGTTAAGCTGACAGCAGAACAAGCCGAAACACCTGCCAAAGAGACAGAGGCCACAGAAATTCAAAACACCGAGGTAGTTGCCAAGGACGAGGAGGTTACCAAGGAAGAAGAGAAACCAGAGGCTCTTGAGCATCTTCCCGAGGAGGACTATGATGCTGACGAGACTTGGCAGCATGACAATGGTGAGGAATTTAAGGAAGTGTTTGCACTTGACTTTGAAGAGCCAAAGCATGAGACAATCACACCACCTGCCGCACCAACCGTTGCTGCTGAAACACCTGTAACTCCTCCTGCCGCTCCCGCTACTCCTGAGATTCCTGAAGTTCCTGTGACTCCACCACCATTCAGGGAGGAAATCAATGAGGAGCCGGTTCCTGAGCCCGATCCCGAAATTCTTCCAGAGGACGACCGCGAACTGGCCGACATCACCGTCGAGTTTATCATGCCCGATGATGACGAAGTTCCCGAACCCGAGGAGGAGATGCCTACCCCTCCCGTTCCCACCGAGTTTCCCGAAGTTGATGAGCCCCAAGCACCCTTGCGCGTAGATGAGAAACTGCAACGCACGCTCTCTAAGGACATCCGCAAAGCGTTCTCGGTCAATGACCGTTTCCGTTTCCAACGCGAATTATTTGCCGGAAGCGCCAACGCAATGAACACCGCTATCGAGCACATCGAGATCATGAGAAGTTACGGCAATGCCGAACTATATTTCTATAGCCAGTTGAATTGGGACCGCGAGAACGAAGTCGTTCAAGACTTCATGAACATCGTGCGTAACCATTTCCAGGGTTAACAATTTCACTAAATGGCCGGCAAACTTTACATAGTACCCACACCTGTAGGGAACCTCGACGATATGACACCCCGTGCCATCGAGGTGCTCAAAGGTGTTGATACGGTGCTTGCCGAGGACACTCGCACCAGTGGCGTATTGCTCAAGCACTTCGGTATTGCCACCCCCATGCGCAGCCATCACAAGTTCAACGAGCACGAGGCCGTGACAGCGGTGGTGGAGCAATTGCAAGGCGGAGCAGTCATGGCGCTCATCAGCGATGCGGGCACTCCCGGCATCAGTGACCCGGGGTTCCTGCTGTCCAGGGAATGCCGCCGACAGGGCATCGAGGTTGAGACCCTACCGGGTGCGACTGCCTTTGTGCCGGCATTGGTCAACTCCGGACTGCCGTGCGATCGCTTTATATTTGAGGGTTTCCTGCCTCAAAAGAAAGGCCGTGCCAGCCGACTAGAGGAGTTGAAGACCCAATCCTTGACAATGGTGTTTTATGAGTCACCAGTTAGGCTGCTAAAGACCTTGCAGCAGTTTGCTGACGTCTTTGGCGGTGACCGTGAGGCCAGTGTCGTGCGAGAAATCAGCAAGTTGCACAACACAACCCACAACGGCACGCTAAGCGAACTAGTCGACTATTTCACTGCTACCGCTCCTCGCGGCGAAATTGTCATTGTTGTCGCCGGATGTCCGCCCGCCACATCGGTTAAGGTGGACAAGTATGCTGAATTTAAGCAGAAGAAAGCGAAAGTATAATAAAGATTATTAAGCATTTAAAAAGTAAACAACATAAATTCTATAGGTATGAAAAAGATCATGTATTTAGTCTGGTTGATGGTAGGGCTTGCCGTCTTGCCCGCATGCCAGCGAAGCAACAAACTAGAGGCCGAGGCGATGCGCCAGGACTCTATTAATGCCGTTTTGCAAGACTCAATCAATACCGCCAATGCTGAGAAAGACAGCCTCATGCAACTCATGAGTGACATTGCTGACGGTATGACACAAATCAAGGAGATGGAAGACATCATCTCGGTAAACAACCTGAATGGAGAAACTCCTGACCGCAAAAAACAGCTCCGTGATGACATTGTCCTCATCCAGCAATCCATCAATAAGCACAAACAACGGTTGGCTGAACTGGAGAAACGTCTCAAACAGTCCACCAACTACAACTCCAAGATGGAGAAGTCAATTGCCATGATGAAGCAACAGCTTGAGGAACAGCAGAACAACATCAATAACCTTACCGAACAGTTGGAAGCAGCACACATTCAGATCAAGAACCTGAACCAAAGCGTAGACTCGCTTAACACGGTCAACAAAAACGTGACCAAGGAAAAAGAAGCTGCCGAGCAAGAAACTAAGAAACTCACCAACGAGGTTACTAACCTGAACTCGTGCTATTATGTCATCGGTTCTAAAAAGGAACTGAAAGAACACAAAATCATCGAAACAGGTTTCCTGCGCAAGACCAAAATTCTGGAAGGTGATTTTGAAATGTCCTATTTCACCAAAGCCGACCGCCGCACTTTGAGCGAAATCCCCTTGCATAGCGATAAGGTTCAACTGATGACCAACCATCCCAAAGATTCTTACGAAATCATTGATCGTGGTAATGTCAAAACCTTGCATATCCTGAATTCAGATAGATTCTGGGGAAAATCTAATTTCCTGGTAGTGAAAGTGGATTGATGAAAATCGTCCTGGCGTTTGATAAGTTCAAAGGCTCGGCGACCTCCCAACAACTCAACTATGCCGTGCAGCAAGCCCTAAGTGATTACGAGGGGCTTTCTGTTATTAGTGTGCCCCTTGCCGACGGTGGAGATGGCACAACAGCTGTCCTCGCCTCAAACATGCAGGGTGAGTGGCAGTCGATGAGCGTACCCGGCCCACTCATCTCGTTGCCACCGGTCAATGCCAGCTATTTCTTGGGTGATGACGGAACAGCCGTTATCGAGGTGGCTGCAGCCAGTGGCTTGGTTCTTGTTCCCAATGAACTGCGCGATCCGTTTCGCATGTCCACGCTAGGCACAGGCTTATTGATGCGCGATGCCATGGAACGCGGCAGCCGTCATATTGTCTTAGGAATGGGCGGCTCGGCTACATGTGATGCCGCTATGGGTATCCTCTGTGCCCTGGGAGTCGAATTCTTTGATGCCAATGGAAGGCATCTTTTCCCTTGCGGGGCAAATCTCAAAGAAATCGATCATATCGAGACCGCCGGCATTCCACACGAGGTAAAAGCATGCAAGTTCACGTTGCTGGCCGATGTGGATAACCCCTTGTGCGGGGAACGTGGTACCGCACACGTTTACGCACCCCAAAAGGGAGCCGATCCTGAACAAGTGAGGCAATTGGAACTTGGAATGTGCCATGTGGCCGAAATCGTGGGTGAAACTATTGCGACAACACCAGGATGTGGCGCAGCAGGCGGCATTCCCTCGCTGATGATGCATCTTCTCGATTGCGAACTGCTGGCGGGAGCACCCTATGTTCTTGACCACAACGGTATGAACGATGCGGTTATGCACGCCGATTTGATCATCACCGGTGAAGGCCGATTGGACCGCCAGACAATGATGGGGAAAGGTCCTGGCTGTGTTATCAACATGGCCCATGAGCTTGGAATTCCCGTTGCTGTCATCTGCGGTGCAATCGAAGAAGACTTTGACCCCAAGGAGGCCGGTTTGTTGACCGCCGTTGGCGTCAGCGATGGTCTTCCACTTGAGGAAGCAATGGATTCCACGTCCACAATAAAACGCGTGAGCATCGCCGCACAGCAAATCGTCTCAGAGTTTGAACAATCCCAAAAATAGAGAACATGCCGCAATGGTTAAGTGACATATTTCTATCCCACTCGGCTGTGCAGGCCGTTGTCGTTTTGTCCATATTGTGTGCCTGTGGGTTAGCAATGGGCAAGATTAAGGTGCTAGGTGTATCACTTGGTGTGGCTTTTGTGTTCTTTTTAGGCATTTTAGCTGGCTACCTGGGTTTGTCTATCGACCCTCAAATGCTGCAATATGCCCAAAACTTCGGTCTCGTGCTGTTCGTGTATGCGTTAGGCTTGCAGGTGGGACCAGGTTTCTTTGGCTCATTTCACAAGTCAGGCCTCACACTCAATATGCTGGCACTTGCGGTGGTGCTTGTGGGCACTATCCTCACCTTGTTGCTCCCGTTATTAGGCATTAATCTGAGCGATGCCGTGGGTATCATGTGTGGCGCTACAACCAACACACCAGCACTGGCAGCTGCACAACAAACACTGGCCCAACTGCACCAGCCCGAAAGCGGTGCAGCCCTGGGTTGCGCCGTGACTTATCCGCTGGGTGTCGTGGGAGTGATTATGGCGCTGGCACTCATCCGCAAGGTGATTGTGGGTCCCAATGACCACATCATCGGGGATAGTGAAGAAGAGGCCGACCACACCTTCATTGCAGCCTATCGTGTGCGCAATGAGGGCATCATCGGCAAAACCGTGGGCGACTTGGCACGTATCAGTCCCAGGCAATTTGTTATATCCCGCTTGTGGCGTGATGGCAAAGTGACGATTCCCGAGGCGGGCACCATTCTCATGCCTGATGACCGCCTATTGGTCACTATGCAGGACCACGATGCCGCCGAAGCGATGGAGGTACTCTTTGGTAAACAGGAGACCACCGACTGGAATAAGGATGACATCGATTGGAATGCCATTGACAGCGAACTGGTCTCACAAGCCATTCTCGTGACCAAGCCCGAAATCAACGGCCGCAAACTTGGTTCACTGGGCTTGCGCCGTCACTATGGCGTGAACATTAGCCGTGTGAACCGCGGCGATTTGCAGTTATTGGCCACGCCCGACCTGAGATTGCTGCTGGGCGACCGCATCATTGTCGTCGGGCATCGCGAGGCCATAAAGAATGTTGAGAAAGAGGTGGGTAATGCCGTCAAGATGCTTGACGAGCCCAACTTGATTACCGTCTTCATCGGCATGACGCTGGGACTTATCCTGGGCTCCATCCCCATCGCCTTGCCGGGTATATCAGCCCCCGTGAAACTGGGATTGGCTGGTGGCCCTATCATCGTGGGCATCCTCATGGGTGCTTTTGGTCCCCGCATCCACGTCAACGCTTATACCACGACCAGTGCCAACCTCATGCTGCGTTCCATCGGTCTGGCGCTATATCTCGCATGTCTAGGACTGGCATCAGGACCCGATTTCTTTGCCACGGTGGTGCGCCCAGAGGGTCTAATGTGGGTAGGAACAGGCTTCGTGATCACTATCATTCCTGTTTTGCTAGTCGCTGTCATTGCCTTGCGTGTGGCCCACATCGATTATGCCGCCACGTGTGGAATGCTCAGTGGAGCAATGGCCAACCCCATGGCGATGAATTATGCCAACGATGACATCGGCAGTGACCGACCCGCAGTCGCTTATGCATCGGTTTACCCCTTGAGCATGTTCATGCGCGTGATTATTGCCCAGGTGCTGCTACTCATCTGACAAAAGAAGAGGAACCGGCAAAACCAACTCCCCTTCAAGTCATTTATTCTAAAAAATCTTTTTCAAATCATTCTCCTGTTATTATATAATCGATGACGGCATTGATATCCGAAATGTTAACCTCTTCATCACCGTTCACATCGCCCACTATGTCGACACCTCCTTTATGTTGTATGTCAATAATCGCAGTAACATCACTGATATTGACCTCGCCGTCACCGTTCACATCACACCACTCGGGCATGAAGTTCACACCCTCAATATCGAAGTATCGCCACACCAGTGCCTCCCGATAAGCGCGAAGAGACTGCCTAGGAGCATAGACAATGGCGTTTTTATACACCTTGTCTGGGAAAATTGACTTGCCCTTAAGATAAGGCGGTGTAACAGCACGACTAGTGATTTTTACTAACGCATTGCAGGACCTGAAAGCATACATCTCGGCCATTTTCATTCTCTTACCGAAGGTGAAATCCATCAATTTTGAGCAACCATGAAAAGCTTTCTCGCCAATAGTACGCACCCCGTCACCCAAAGTTGCGACAGTCATTTTTTTGCAATCTTTAAATGCTTGTTCACCAACGCTTTCCACATCATTACTCATCGTGAGACTGGTCAAACTCTCACAACGGATAAACGCATAATCATTAATATGTTTAACGCCAGCGGGTATAGCCAGGTCGCACACTTCCTCACCGTTCATAAACAGGTGGTGGGCAAAATATAGCGGATTGGCCTGATCATTTTCAAAGGTCATATTGCACCATGAGAGCAAATCCCTGATCTCGACACGAGCCAGTTGGGAACACGACATGAAAGCGTTTGAGTCCACATGAGATGAACAGCCATCCAAAACAATTGTAGCAAGCGATGAACAGCCTATAAATGCACCAATGCCAATGAGGGTAACACTTGAAGGAATAACGATTTTCTGTAAGCTCGGACAATCATTGAAGGCAAAATCCTCCAATTCTTGCAAATTGTCGTTTAATGTGACATTGGACAAATTGGAGCACCCATCAAAAGCAGCATAGCCTATTGAGGTTACAGTGCTGGGCAGTATCACATCATTCAACGAGAGACAATAGTAGAAAGCATATTCACCCACACGGGTAAGGCCAGAATTTAAAGTCACCTGAGCCAAATTTGTACAAGCGCCAAATGAGACATCACCCAAAACGCTCACCGACCCAGGAATGTCAACATGAGTCAGACTTTCACAGGCATAGAATGCATACACACCGATAGACTCCAGAAACGGTGGCAATATGAGATCACTCAATTGGGTACAACCGTCAAATGCATCATCACCTATCGATCGCAACGATTGCGGCAACGTGACACTTGTCATCTCATCGCATCCATAGAAAGAGTCGTGGCCTATCGCAGTGACCCCCTCCTCAATTAACACGCTCTTAAGATAGTCATAATTGGTAAACAAATAATTCCCAACTTTATCAACCGAGGCGGGAATGAGCACATCGGTTATCGCATTACCCTTCTTGTCAAAAAGCATGGGACCATATACCAACGGACAAGAACATCTAGAGACAAACTCCATAGTCGCCCATGATTCGACATCATCAGTATACACCTCGCTAAGCCCATAACAGTCGGCAAATGCATCTTTGCCAAGTCTCTTGTTTTTGCCCTGGATGCGTATTGTCGTCATTGCTGAGCAACGGTAAAAAGCATTGGCACCAATATTTGTAACCGAAGGCGGAAGCAGGATATCGGTCACCTCCATACAGTCCATAAATGCATAGGGCGCGATGGAAGTGACAGCTAGGGTCTCTCCATCGAGAGTCACCGTCTCGGGGATGACGATTGAACCAGAGTAGCAATTATGCATAATATCTCTCCTGACCACCTCGGCAGCATCTCCATTGCGCTTGTAATAGATTCCCGAGACCTCAAAGTCGTAAGATTGTACCGAATTACCCTCAGGGTCAGGATATACATGATATTGCATCGTTTGATAATAATTAAACTCCCAATCATCTCTACCTAAGGCATCCAAGACAAAATATCCGTTTCCGCCTCCCCATCCCCAGTTGACATGGTACTTGCCGTCTTTATAACCATCAAGGACAAAGGCATGGGCACCGCCAAAGCTGGTTCCTGTGTAAAGAACAGGACGGTCATTAGATAACTCCTCCATGATCATCGCGTGCCATTGCACGTCTTCACATTCATCACGGTACAGACACTGGGCCTCATGGTTGTAACCAAATTGCTTTAGCGCCATGAGTTGATCTTCTTGCCATGCGCCACTGCCCATAGGACTATAGTCCATGAAACACCCCTGGCCGCAATACCTCAGTAATGTGGCCACAGCAACTGCTTCTTCCTCATTGTAATCCCCTGGATTGTACACATCCAAAATATAATCCCATTCCAATTCGGCACTAGGCAACGATGGAACATTATAATGTTCTGTATCAGTCACATATCCAGGCAATGGAGGAACCTGTGCTGGATACTTCCAGTAATTCATCACCTGAGCCATCGCCGTGGCAACACATCCCGTAGCAGATGCCTCACCATCAATTACTGGGCACATGTCATTAAAAGGTGTGCTTTGATGCCATATCGTCTTTAAGAGAGGCTCAATGACCACATCGTCGGCACGGGCTCTAACTGGTGCAGGAGCTACGACTTCGGGCTGCTCGACAAGCCACTCGATTTGAGCCTTGTACTGGCCAAGCCACCATTGCAGATTAGAGGGCAAATTGGCCATGTCTAGTGCCTCGTCACCATAGGCAAGAATCTGTACGGCTCGGTCATCGCCAGCCACGATGACAAAGGCATCACCGCCCTCGGAATTAAACACATAGTAAGCCGTCTGCCCAGCGCTCACCGTCGAGGGCTCGGCATGGGCTAGCCGCAAGGCAACATTGGGGGCAGACAAACGACCCTGACGCTGCGATTGCAGGAAACTTGATGCCCGCGACCGTGCCGCGTCGGCATCCACACTGGCAGCGCCTACCCTCTTAACCATCAGGGCAAAGGCTGCCAATAGCATGATTTTTAATGTAACATGTCTCATCATCCAAATAGATTTTAAATAATTAATAATTCACGAGATCAACTCCCGCTTGAGGTTTTTAAAACTAGGGCCGCTACCCGGTGCATCCAACATCTGGCAGCAATATGATAAGGCCATACTAATTTCTTGAGTCCATCATCCAAATGAACTTCGCAAATATATACCCAAATAACAAAAAATGCAAATTCTATTACTAGAAATTGCACTTTTTGTTAAAAAAATCAGCAAAATCGCCTATTCTCTTGACATTTTTTTACGATAACATGAGGTCGATGACGGCATTGATATCGGCAATGTTGACCTCGCCATCACCATTCACGTCTCCGGAATTATCACCTCCGGTATTAAGCATGATATCAATAATCGCACTCACATCACTGATGTTAATTTCCTTATCATGATTCACATCACCCTGCATAAACTCAGGAATAATCTCGATGTGCTTGAACCAGGGCCAAATTCCACTGTTCTTATAAGCCTGTAAGCAACCCTCTGGAACATACAGGATGGCATTATCATATACAATACTTGGGAATGTATTATCGTTTCCTGGCGTCAGTGGCGGATTTTCGGCCTTGCAAGTCACCGAAGTCAAAGCCTTACAAAAAAAGAAAGCATTAGCGTCCACCATCTGCACTCCGCTGCCTATCGTTACCTCGACGAGCTTAGAGCACACACCGAACGCACGCTCGCCAACCATAGTAACTCCATCGGGTATTACCACCTTTGTTAACGAGGAGCATTGCATGAAAGCACTTGATGCAATAAGAGTAACTGATGACGGTATCGAAATATGTGACAACTTGGAGCAGCCCGAGAACACTTTACTGTTCAAAGCCACCAGTGAAGACGACAACGTCACATGGTTCAGTGAGGAGCAGCCCGAGAAGGCAGAACTACCCACCTCGGTGACAGAATTCGGAAGAATCATATCAGTCAACATTTTGCAGTCACTGAACGCTTGATCGCTAATCGTTGTCATTGTCGAGGGTAGTACCACTCTCTCCAAAGAAGTACAGCCACTGAAAGCGGCATTCCCGATTGAAGTGATATTCTCTGGAATGTCAATACCGGTCAGAGCGCTACAATCAAAGAACACCTGCTTTCCGATGGCGTTCATCGTTTGAGGCAATGACACTGAGGTGATATAAGTACAATTAGAAAACGCAGCCGTGCCGATATCAGTAACGCCATCTTCTACAACCACCGACTTCAAGCCAGTACATTCGATAAATGCAAATGGTTTAACTTCCTGAATTGACTGAGGAACAACCAGATGTTCCAAATCCTGACCGTTGACATAGAGATGATGAGAATAACTGAGGGGGTTAGAGTAATGGCCGGCAAAAGCTATTCCAAGCCATGATTCAGCACTTGGCACCTCAACCCTAGTCAAGGCAGAGCAATCTCTAAACGCCTCATCTCCAATAAATTCAACATTCCCCAAGAATGATATGCGCTCCAAGCTCATGCAATTTGTAAAAGCTTGATTACCAATAGATTCAACTCCCGCAGGAATTTCAATCTCGACCAACCCGATGCAATTCCTGAATGCATAATCATCAATATACTTGACACTAGCTGGTATGGTCACGCTCACCAAATCAACGCAATTCCTGAATGCACTCTTGCCGATACCAGTCACAGGGACGGTCTCTCCCTGATGGGTAACCTGAGCGGGAATGACGACCTGTCCCTCATAAGAGTTGAAGCGTGTATCCATATAAGTCACGATGGCCTCGGATGCATCCTCGTTATACTTATAATAGATGCCATTCTGCACAAAATCATTTCCAGGTTCAGGGATCATCTCTTGTGAAGGATAGATCTGATGCAGCATCTGGACATTGGCATTAAATGAATAAGTCCTGACGTTAAACGCGCCCAACGCGAAGTATCCATTGCCGTTGGATGCCCAGCCCCAGTTAATGTGGTATTTTCCATCAAAATAACCGTCAAGGACAAAGGCATGACCTCCTGCCATGGGGTCATTGCCGGAATAGAGCACGGGGTAGCCCGATTGCAAGTCACCAAGCAACATATCTTCCCATGCCTCAAGGTCATAATCCGACCAATTAACCATCGTGGCATTAGAGTTATAACCAAATAGCTTCATACCGCGCAACTGGTCAGGGACATAAGCACCGCTGCCATCAGGGCCGTAACCCATGTTGCAAGATTGGCCGCAATAACGCATCAACTTGGCGACAGCGTCGCCTTGGGCATTAGTATATTCACCGGTATAGGAATCCAACATATTTTCCCAGTCGAAAGCTGTGGCAGGCAAACCTGAGAGCATCGTGCCCAATGAACGGCACCAATAGCCTGGAACGCCGTTAATATGATCGGGGTAACGCCAGTAATACATAACTTGGGCCATAGCAGTAGCGACACATCCAGTCACACAACGTTCACCCTTGTATATAGGGCACTGGTTGTAATAGGGTTCACTTTGACTCCAAATGCAGGTAAGCATTGGGGCTATCACGAGTTGACCGTTACCATCAAGTCGCGGTGCCGATGCTTTTTCCACTTTTTCATTCGGGTTGGCAAGCAGGAACTCTATCTGTTGCTTGTATTGGTCAAGCCACCATTGCAGGTTGCAAGGCAGGTCAGTCATGTCAAGAGAACCCTCACCATAGCCCAAGATTTCTTCAGCACGGTCATCGCCAGCAACAATGACAAAGGCTTTGCCGTCGGTAGAGTTAAACACATAGTAGTCAGCGCAACGAGAATCAATTACCGACGACTCGACATGACTAAGTCTCAACATTGAGTTGCCGGCATTGAGTTTGGCAACACCATGAGAGTTCAGGAGTTGATACGCCTTGGCTTGGGCCGAGGGCGCATCCAATGGGGCTGCAGTCATGCTCATAGTCACTAGAACAGAAGCAGCCAATAAAATCTGTTTTAAGGAATTCATCATCCTATAAAAATAATAATCAGAACACTTTTCCAAACAATTGGATTCTGCAAATTTATGAATATATAATTGAATAACACTCAAAAGATATAAAAATCTCTTTTTGACCATAATAGACTCTATTCATTATACACCCAACAAACGTCTAGAAGATTTCAACAGAATAGGATCCTTGATCTTCTTTAATACGTTTAAGGTGTATTCATGGCTAATATCCTTGAAGGTACTTACCAAACCCCGAGTCAACTGGCTGTCGGGGTGTTCACAACACCATTTCATGAAGCGCTCGGTATCACAATAAAAACGCCCTGATACAAGCGTGAAAAAATCGCCTTGCAGCTGGATTGGGTCGGTGATAGAGCCACGTGAATCTACAAGGAACTTGTTTAGCCGGTCATACAAGGTACCATCGCTCATAGGTGTCCAAGAGAACACTTCAAGTTGACGCTTACAGCGCCAGTAATTGTTAAGCAATGTGGTGTCAGAGCTATAGACAGTACCTATCTTGCCCACCGAGAAGTGGCCTTCCCGATCAATGCTGATGGGCAACTCGTGGTGAATGAACCATAGCGTGGAGTCGGTCACCTCCTCGTTGCTCATTATTTTATAAGAAACCCAACGGCTCAAGTGGATAGGTTGATCATTCTTTTGAGGCATGACCATGCGCATCGAGTCGACGCCCACATTGCGGGTGTGCTCATCGACGTCGTCCCAGTAAGACAAGTTCATACCGCCACACTCACCCAGTCGCATGAAATCCAGCATGCCGTCCTTGCCGTAGGTTGCCAACCAGCAGGTGCGCATATCGCTATAAGACGTCTGGCCCAACAACAGGGTAATGCCCATGTCAGGATAATCACGCATACCCCACACGCGCACGATAGAGGTGACTGTGTCTACTTGCATCATCTTGTCAAGCCCTATTGCCTGACAAGTGGAAATGTCCAGGATATGGTGCGGCAAGTTAGCGCCATCATCATTATAGTTAACGTCATCGGCCACGTTGAGCGAGTCGTCACAGATGCCTGCACTGCACAAGAAGTCATGACCGTTGTTCACGGCATCGCCTTGTTGCCACTGGCTTTTTCCGCACGAGGTGATAACCATGATCACCAAGCCTAATAACATCAATTTTTTCATATTCATTTCCATTATAGATTAATTATCTAACTTGCGGTAACGCACGCGGGTGGGCTCTTCCTTGCCCAATCGCTTGAGCTTGTTTTCCTCATACTCACTGTAGCTGCCCTCAAAGAAGAACACGTTGCTGTCGCCCTCGAAGGCCAGGATGTGGGTACAGATGCGATCCAGGAACCAGCGGTCGTGGCTGATGACCACGGCACAGCCGGCGAAATCGTCAAGACCTTCCTCCAATGCACGCAGGGTGTTCACATCGATGTCGTTGGTGGGCTCATCGAGCAACAGCACGTTGCCTTCCTCTTTCAGCGCCAGCGCTAGTTGTAGGCGGTTACGTTCACCACCCGAGAGCACACCGCACTTTTTCTGCTGATCCACGCCACTGAAGTTGAATCGCGACAGGTAAGCGCGGGCATTCACGTCACGTCCACCCATGCGCAACAGTTCAACACCTCCCGAAATGACTTCATAAACGGTTTTTTCGGGATCGATACTTGTGTGCTGCTGGTCCACATAGACCGCTTTGACGGTCTCACCGACCTCAAACGTGCCTCCATCGGGTTTCTCCAGACCCATAATCAAGCGGAAGAGCGTCGTCTTACCGGCACCATTGGGGCCGATGACGCCCACGATGCCGTTAGGCGGTAACATAAAGTTCAAGTCGTCAAACAGTAGCTTGTCGCCATAGGCCTTTGCCACATGCTGAGCCTCGATGACCTTATTGCCCAAACGAGGACCATTGGGGATGAAAATCTCGAGTTTCTCCTCTTTTTCCTTGACGGTCTCGTTCAACAGTTTATCATAGCTGTTCAAGCGGGCCTTGCCCTTTGCCTGACGGGCTTTGGGAGCCATGCGCACCCATTCCAGCTCGCGCTGCAGGGTCTTCTGGCGCTTGCTCTCGGTCTTTTCCTCCTGAGCGAGGCGCATGGTCTTCTGTTCCAGCCAACTGCTGTAATTGCCCTTCCAGGGGATACCCTCGCCGCGGTCGAGTTCAAGGATCCAACCTGCCACATGGTCAAGGAAATAGCGGTCGTGGGTCACAGCGATAACCGTGCCTTCATATTGCTGCAGGTGCTGCTCCAACCAGTCGATGGACTCGGCATCGAGGTGGTTGGTGGGCTCGTCTAGCAACAACACATCGGGCTTTTGCAGCAACAGGCGGCACAATGCCACACGGCGCCGCTCACCACCGCTCAAATGCTCGGTCAACTGGTCGCCTTCAGGGCAGCGCAACGCATCCATCGCGCGCTCCAGGCGACTGTCAAGGTTCCAAGCATCGGTAGCGTCGATGATGTCCTGCAATTCGGCTTGACGGGCAAACAGTTTATCCATCTTCTCAGGGTCCTCATAGTACTCGGGCATACCGAACTTGAGGTTGATTTCCTCAAACTCCTTGAGCGTATCCACCACGTTTTGAACTCCCTCCTGCACCACCTCCTTGACCGTCTTGGTCGGGTCGAGTTGCGGGTCCTGGGGCAGGTAACCCACAGTGTAACCTGGGGCGAACACCACCTGGCCCTGGTACTGAGTTTCCAGTCCCGCGATGATTTTCATCAAGGTCGATTTACCGGCACCGTTCAAGCCGATGATGCCGATTTTCGCACCATAGTAGAACGAGAGGTAGATGTTCTTGAGAATCTGTTTCTGGTTCTGCTGGATGGTTTTGCTCACGCCCACCATCGAGAAAATGATTTTCTTGTCGTCAACTGTTGCCATATTATCGTTGTTTTGAGTTAAAATCAATGAAAAGCCCGGGAAAATCAGGCATGAAGGATTTTATAGACCAGTTCCTTGAGCAGTGCATATTGGTCTTGACGGGAGCCGATTCCCTTGCTACGGGTATCACACTCGCGCAGGTAGCCAATGATGTTAACCAACGCGCGGGTATTATAAACGCGGGTGGCATCGATGAACTTACGGACGCGCCATGAGTTGCGGGCACCCACGACTTCCATGATACCCTCAGGCGACTTGTCGCGGGCGGTGGCCGCGAGCAGCACGCTCGAGAAGAACGAGAACAGCATCGCCACGCAAATCATTAACGGGTTGTTCTTGGGATTGTGCTCATAGTAGTCCACAATGCGAAATGCCTTGGCTGCATCACGGCGCGCCAACGCATCCTCAAGTTCAAAGTTATTGAAGTCCTTGCTGATGCCAATGTTCATCTCGATGAGCTGGGGCGTGATGTTCTTGTCATCGGCCAGCATGGCCAATTTGTCCAACTCACTGAACAAGCGGGCGATGTCGGTGCCAATATGGTCGGCAAGCATGCTAGTGGCCTTGAAATCGATGTTGCAGTCCAGCGACAGGGCATAGTTGACAATGAGGGCATTCAGGTCGCGACCCTCACGCACCTTTTTGGATTCAAACACCACCCCACTTTTGTTGGCCTTGAGGGCGTCAAGGAAGGGCTTGCTCTTGAATGGCGTTTCCTTGTAGCAAATCACTAGGATAGTTGAGGGTTGAGGCTTTTCAGCATAGGATGCAAACAGGTCAAGGTCATTCTTGTGGCCTGGTTGCTTAGGGATGAGTTGGGCTTCACGCACTACCACAACCTTATACTGGGAGAAGGCCGGATACTGGCAGCACTCGCTGATGACCTCGCGCACGTTAGCCGTGTTACCATAGAACAGCGACAGGTTAAAGTCTCGCTGATCCTCGGTCAACGCCGTGTCGATGATGAGCTGCTGCAGGCGGTCGATATAGTAAGGTTCCTCGCCCTGCAACACATAGATATTCTTGAACTTACCATCCTTGATTTCCTTGTTCAAGGCGGTAAAAGTCACCGTTTCACGTTTAACTGCCATCGTCCTCTATTTGTTTTCTCTCGCAAAGATAGTATAAAATTTCTGTTATCAGCACTTTGTGGCCAACAGATTATTGGGCGGTGTAGAAGTCGGTAATGCGCTGGATGGCTCGGGAGCAGACGGGACAGAAATCCTCGACTTCGTTGATTTTCATGCGGCACTCCTGGGCGGGGCGGTAAACACCCTTGGACTGGTACCCCCCACCCTCAAAAACACCGACACGCTGGGTGGCGGCATTGAGCAGGCGGCGCTCCTTGTCGTTGGCGATCTTGCGGTAATTGGGAACCTTGGGATCGGGAGGCGTGGGGATAGCGGTTCCCTTGGGAAGCATATCGGCCCACTTGCTGTTGAAGTCCACAAGAGTGGTCAGGTTTGGCTCCCAAGGCTCGGTATCGGCGGGATACATCGACTCGTAGGCATCGTCATAGAAATACTCATCGCCCAGTCCAGCATAGGAGTGTCCGAACTCGTGAACAAGTACTTGGGCAAAGGTGGGATGATCGCTCGTAGTGACCATTACCTGGTTATAAATGCCACCGCCGCCATAGGTGTCGCTATTGACCAGCACGATGATATGCTCAAAGGGCACACACGACAACACGTCGTAGAGGTGGTGGATGTCACGCGTGGTGAGGTAACGGTCGCTGTAGAAAGTGTCATAGTTGGTGCTCACGGCCGTATTGCGCCAACGGCCCAAGTGGGGCACGCTGGGACCTCCTTCGAGCGACTCGGCAGCAACAGCAACTACATTGAAACGGTTCTTGAGCGACTTGAACGGCTCACGGGTAAACAGGGCATCGACGGCACGCTGGCAGTCGTTATAGAACTTGCCCATCTGAGCATGGGTGTAGCCCTCAGCAACAATGGCCAAATCAATGCAGGACGTGATGTCGGGCTCACCGCCAATGGGGCCTTCGCTAGGCGTGTAATTGCGCTGACCAGGTTGGTCGGGAGACGCAAGATTTTGCGTCTCTACGGTCTGGCCTTTCCAAACGTAATGGAAGGGCACGCCATTGGGACCCATGCGGCGGATGAGGATGTCGGTGGGATCAACCTTATGGGTCATCGAGGCGACCACCTTGCCGTGGAAGTCGGTCAAAGTCACGGTAATGTCAACGGAGCGCTTAGGCATCGGCACGTTATAGCTGGTCTCGAAGGCGCGGTTGACCTGAGTGGCCTCCTCGGTAGCCTGCCACTCTTGGAAAAGCGTAGAGAATGTGTGGACATAGAGCGTCTGCCCCGTCTCGTGATCCTTAACGGTTAACTGGCCGTTGCCCTTGAGGGGGACATCGGCAAGACGGCCCTTACGGCCTGCCCAACGCGGGGTGACACAGGCTTTCTCGAAGAAAATCTGCTGGTCGTGGTTATTACCGGTAAAAACATAGTCGAGGCGCAGGGTGCTGTCGTTAAAGCACTCATCAAATGACTGGGCCACAGCCACCATCGATACAAGCAGCGCGGCGATTATCAAAATCTTCTGTTTCATAGCTATCACTTAATTTTTTAACCACAAATTTACATCATTTTCTCATGCAACCATCGACATCTTGAGGAGAAAGCGGCGCAATACGAATTACTTTCTTCCAGGGAGAAGGTGCTAATCCTGCGGGACGCGCACAGCGCGGACGGTAAACCCGTAGTAACGTCCGTCGGTGAACACTGAAGAGCCTCGCAAGTAGTAGGCGCCAACGGCGCCGGCGACCGTGCGCGACCAATACAAGCCGCTCGAACCCGCGAGGTCGAGCATTTCGAGATAACGTACACCCGCGGCGGGCAAGAAGATAGTGTTACCGTTCGGGCCGATTATCAAATTGCCATTCACGCCATTCCTCTGAGTCCATTGCCTTGTGCAAGAACTAATCAGTTCCTGAAGTTGCTCATACGACGGCATACGTGCGTCCGAACCCCAGTTGACCGTGGCGGCATCGTCTTCGGGGTCCAACTCGGTTCTGTCGTCAACTATGCCCATGTAGGCATCACTGCCATAGCAGTATTTCGTGTAGCCCCAGTAAGTGCGGCCGGATTCAGTCCAAGATTCCCACCACTTGTAAGTGTACAAATCGTAGGAATCCTTGGGCTCCGTCTCGCCCCAAGCGAAGTAGTCGCCGTACTCCTCGGGGCTGCTGGCGCCGATGTTGCGCGTCGCCCAGAGTGTGCCGCTGGGCAACCCTAAGTCAACCCAGTCGCCCTCTTCAGAACCGCCCAGGATGATGTCGATGACAGCGTTGATGTCGGCAATGTTGATTTCATGGTCGCCATTCACGTCACCAGTTTGTTGTGCATAGCCATTGATGGTCAAGGTCAACAATAGTGATAAGGTTAGGATAATCGATTTTTTCATTGTTGTTGAAATGTTTTTTTGCAAAGGTAGTGTTTTTCTCGGGATAAATAAGAGAAATGTTGTATCTTTGTGGATAGAATTTGAGATAGCGATGGTGGAACTGAATTTACCCGAATATGACTTTAAGGTAAAGAAGACCGAGGGCGGCTCATGGACCATCCATGACCGGTTGCGGGACCGCTGGGTCGCGCTCACACCCGAGGAATGGGTGAGACAGCATTTTGTGGAGTGGCTCATCGCCGATAAAGGGTTCCCGGCTGCATTGATGGGCAATGAGGTGTCGCTCACACAGAACGGAATCGCACGGCGCTGCGACACCGTGGTCGCCGACCGCATGGGAGAGCCGTTGGTCATCGTGGAATACAAGGCTCCGAGCATCACCATCTCGCAAAAGACGTTTGACCAAATCGTGCGATACAACATGGTGCTCAAGGCCCGATACCTGATCGTGAGCAACGGTCTCGAGCACTATTGCTGCCGCATCGACTATGAGAAAAACAGCTACCAGTTCCTGGAGGAGGTGCCCTGCTACAACGATTTATAGAATCATCAAGATGAACGACGACGAGAAATACCTGGAGAAACTGAACGAACAACAGCGGGCCGCAGTCGAGTATTGCGACGGGCCGCAGTTGGTGATTGCCGGCGCAGGGTCGGGCAAGACCCGTGTACTGACCTATAAGATCGTGCACCTGCTCCATTTGGGCTATGAACCGTGGCGCATCATGGCACTGACGTTTACCAACAAGGCTGCTCGCGAGATGCGGGAACGCATCGAGCCGCTTGCCGGTCCCGATGTCGCTGCCCAACTGTGGATGGGCACGTTCCACTCCATTTTCTCTCGCCTGCTGCGCCGCAACGCCGAAGTCATTGGGTTCAAGCCAGATTTCACCATCTATGACCAGAGCGATTCACGCTCCCTCATCAAGCTCATCATCAAGGACATGGGACTGGATGATAAGGTATATAAACCCGCGTTGATACAAACCATCATCAGCAATGCCAAAAATGCCTTAATCGCGCCCGATGATTATGCGCGAAACCAGAACCTGATTGATGCCGACCGCGATGCCATGCGTCCCGAGATTGTGAACATCTACAGGGCCTATTGGAAGCGTTGCCGCATCGCCAGGGCGATGGACTTTGATGACCTGTTGTTCAACACCAACCTGATGCTGCGAGATCATCCTGATGTACTCGAGCAGTACCAGGAATTTTTCCGCTATATCCTTGTTGACGAGTATCAGGACACCAACTTCTCTCAGCATCTCATCGTGCATCAGCTAAGCCGCAAGCATAACCGCCTGTGTGTTGTAGGCGATGATGCCCAGAGTATCTATAGTTTCCGTGGCGCCAATATTGATAACATATTGAGGTTGAACAAGTTTTACCCTGGCATCAAAACGTTCAAGCTGGAGCGCAACTACCGCTCTACCCAAACCATCACCGATGCCGCCAACAGCCTCATCGAGAAAAACAAGGGACAGATTGCCAAACACTTGTTCAGCAAGAATCAGGTGGGCGACCGCATTCCTGTCATCCAATGCTACAGCGACTATGAGGAAGCCTACGTCGTCGCTAACCAGATTGCAGCGTTAAAAGCCCGCCAGGGCGACAGTTATGAGGACTACGCCGTGCTATACCGCACCAATGCCCAATCGCGCTTGCTGGAGGAAGCCCTGAGCAACGGCGGGCGCCGAGACAAACACGGCAACATGCGAAGCGCAATCCCATACCGCATCTATGGCGGACTGTCGTTCTACCAACGCAAGGAAGTAAAAGATGCCATCTGCTATTTCAGGCTCATCATCAACCCCGATGACGACGAGGCGTTAAGGCGTGTCATCAATTACCCCAGCAGGGGGATTGGTGATACCACCGTGGGGAAGATTACCCATTGCGCTACCGAGAACGGTGTGAGCATGTGGCAGGTCATCAATAATCCTGAACAATTCGGACTAAACGCCAATCGAGGCACCTTGTCAAAACTTACTGATTTCGCCAACCTGATTAAGGAGCTGATTGAACTGAACGTGAACGGTGGTGACGCATTGAACGTGGCCCAAGAAACCGTGAGGCGCACCAAAATTAAGAGCGTGCTCATGGGCGATAACACGCCAGAGAACATCAGTCGCATAGAGAACCTAGACGAGTTGATTAACGCTGTCAATGACTTTCAGCAAGGCAAAGAGGAAGGCGGTGACGAGCGGTGCCAAATCGGTGACTTCCTAGCCGAGACCTCTCTACTCACCGATCAGGACATGAACGACCCCGATGGGGAAAAAGTGACCTTGATGACCGTCCATGCTGCTAAGGGACTTGAGTTCAGGAACGTCATCATCGTGGGCGTCGAGGAAGACCTGTTCCCAAGTGCCATGAGTGCCGGCTCACTGTACCAGATTGAAGAGGAACGCCGCTTACTATATGTCGCCATCACGCGCGCCGAGGTAAACTGCGTAATCACCTATGCCACATCACGTTATCACAACGGGCAAACTAAGAGTTGCGTCATCAGCCGCTTCTTGCGGGACATCGCACCCGAGTATCTGATGATAGGCAGCACCAATTCATCTCCTGCACCGTCACGGCCTGCACGATACACCGAGTCAAGGTCCCGTTATTCTGGAACCGCACCCCTACCTGACAAGCCCACTCGTCAACAAGATGAGATTAAGACAACCCGGACATCACGGACAACACCTCCTGCTTCCAGGATCAGCACTCCTCCACCAGCTCCTGCCAACGGTAATTTTTCCATTCATACTGCCGATGAGTTAAAAGAGGGGAGCCAGATTCTGCATCAGAGGTTTGGACGCGGTACAGTGACAAACATTGACACCAGCGGCAGCGATGCCAAGATTGATGTGACATTCGCCGACGGGCAGACCCGCAAACTGCTATTGAAATTCGCTAAATTTGAAATATTGTAATCATCATGACCGACTACAAGACACCATATTACATCGTGTATGAGGAGAAGTTGCGCCGCAACATCGAGTTGATAACTGGCGCTGCCCAGCGCACTGGCGTGGAAATCATCATGGCGTTCAAGGCCAACGCGCTGTGGCGCACATTTGACGTGTTCAGGGACTATGGCATCGTCTCCACCGCCAGCTCGGTGAACGAGATGCTGCTCGCTAACGATGAACTGAAATGCCGTGCTCACACCTATTGTCCCGCCTATACCGATGATACCATCAACGCCTACATTGCCGGCAGCTCTCACATCACGTTCAACTCGGTAGAGCAGTACCTGCGATTTGCCGACAAGGTCAAGGCCCACAACGCCGACTGGCCTGGTGAGCAGGTGAGTTGCGGCCTGCGCGTGAACCCCATGTGCTCGGTCATAGAGACTGATATCTACAATCCCTGCTGCCCCGGCTCACGATTTGGCGTGCTGGCGAGTGACCTCGACGAGTTGCCCGAGGGGATTGAGGGCTTCCACTTCCACGCCCTGTGCGAGAGCACAAGTTTTGACCTGGAAAAAGTGCTGTTAGCGTTAAAGCAGCAATTCGGAAAATACCTGCCCCGTCTCAAGTGGCTCAACATGGGTGGCGGCCACCTCATGACCCGTGAGGGTTACAACATCAGGCATTTGGAGCAGGTGCTGGGAGCCTTCCAAGGGGCCTATCCCAACCTGGATATCATTCTTGAACCCGGTAGCGCTTGGTGCTGGCAGACTGGAGACCTCGAGGCAACCGTGGTCGATGTGGTAAGTAACAGCGGCATCAACACGGCCATTGTGGATGTGTCGTTTGCCTGCCACATGCCCGACTGCCTGGAGATGCCCTATAAGCCCAAAATCACCCAAGCCCTCGACGAGGTGGACCCGTCGAAACCCACTTACCGCATGGGCGGCAATTCATGCCTGAGCGGAGACTATGTGGGCGACTGGAGTTTCGAGAAACCGCTCAAGATAGGCGACCGCATCACCTTTGAGGACATGAACCACTACACCACCGTCAAGACCAATATGTTTAACGGCGTGCAGCACCCGTCCATCCTGTTTAAACGGCTTGACGGAAGCGTGGAAGTACTCAGGGAATTTGATTACCTTGACTACAAGACCCGGATGTCTTAAAAAAGCGGGATTACTTGCCAGAGTAGGCGACACCGTAACCTACCAGATGGTCATAACGCTCACCCATGGGGCGGTCAAATACCTTGACAAGGTACTCATTGATCGTTTCATAGTGATCGCCCTCAATTTTGCCGGTCTGCCCTGCCGATGTGCCATCGGGCACCCACAAGTACATATAATTATAGGCACCCTGTTTGAGCAGGAGCTCAGCGGTGTAGCATCCGCTGCTGGCATCATATTTCATCATCGATTGGGAAGCGGGATAGCCTTTTAGGAACTCACCATAGAGCCACACGTTGCCGCCATTGAGCTTGCCACCCGTGTTGAGGGTGAAATGAGTGATCATGTAGTCGGCTTGAAGCTCATTCTCATCATAAGCCTCGGCATTACGGATGGTAAAGCGTCCAAACTGCGTTTGATCGTAAAGGTACTGTGTTTCACAACGCGGTTCATCGATCATGAGCGTTGCATGATACATGGGATTAAAATAACGTATCGACTTCACACCCATGTTAAGGTTATGGGCAGCCACCGTCTCAAAACGGCGAAACTCATTGCCTCCCGGAAAAATGAGGTCACGATTATGGTCATAGGTCACATGATCAACGCCCACCATCAATGGGCGAACGACCGTCACCTCATTGTCTTCACGCGAATTTTGTGTGACAACACAAGTGAGCTCGGTGTAGGGATCCTTAATTTGACCGGCTTTAAAGCGCACGTCAAAAGACACTTGCTGGAAGCGGTTGTTGTATTCAACATCGGTACGAGAAGTGACTTGAGGATAGACCCCCACCCTTCCCTCACAAACTGAGAAACGGGTCTGGAACAGGATATCATCGGAATTGTCCTGCTCATATACCGTAAGCAGATAATTGCCGCTCACTAACAGCTCCATGTCGGGATTAGGGAGCATGAACTGGTAATTATAATAATGGACATAGGTCGCCTCGCTGGGCGCATAGTCGTCAATATCGGCATAATTGAAACCGCTCACATATTCGCTCTCGACCAACTGTGACGGTTGCCAGTCGGCATTACAATGGGTGACACTATAGCGCAGGTAATGCACATCATAGTCAAGATAATCAAAGCTGACGACAAGGCGGTCATCACCATTCATCATCAATACGGGCGGAATATACATATTGCTTGCCAGACACACCTTGAGCGAGTGTACATTTGGGTTAAAAATATGATCCCGTGTGTCCACCCTAGGCTGAGCTAAAGCGGCTACCGCCATCAAGCAGCAACAAATGAATGATATCGACTGTTTCTTGTTCATAGCGAGTGATTTTTCTGTTCGACAGGATTATTCTACTATAGTTTAACGGGCGAGCAGCAATTTTAGTCTCTTAGCGCAACAAGAGGTATATGATGTAGCCCACGTAAGCAGCAAAGAAAATGACGCCCTCGATACGGTCCATCTTATCCTTCTTGAAGGTGAGCACCACCATATAAAGCATAATGGATGAGATGACCATGACCACATAGTCCCAAATGTTGATATCAACAAAATGCAATGGCTTAACAGTGGATGCGACACCCAAAATCATTAACAGATTGAATATATTACTACCGATGACATTGCCTAATGCCAACTGCGGGTTATGCTTGCTCGCAGCAACGATAGCGGTGACCAGCTCGGGCAAAGAAGTGCCCACAGCGACTATAGTGATGGCAATCACCGCCTCGCTCATACCCCATGAGCGGGCAAGATTCTTAGCGCTTTCCAGGAACAGGTTACCACCATAAATCAACCCTACCAGCGACACGATGGCAATGCCCCACAACAGCCATGACGGCTTGCCGGCCAGTGATGTCGTAGCCTCCTCGTCGGCTTCTTCCATCGCCCGTTTGGGATCCTTGCCTTTTTGAACAATAACCCAGCACATGTAAATGATAAACAAGATCAGCAGCACGATGCCATCCAAGCGATTCAACGAATTATAACTGATGCCCGGAACAATGCTATCATAAGCAATGATCATGACAAAAACCGACGCCAAAATAACGAAGGGGATGTCACGCCGACGCTGTAACCGTTCAATAGAAAAAGGCATGATGATGGCCGTGGCGCCCAAGATGAGTAACACGTTGGCAATATTAGAGCCTATCACATTACCCATGGCGATGTCACCGCTGTTACTCAGCGCCGATGACACCGAAATGAGCAACTCAGGTGCACTGGTACCGATGCCCACAATGGTGAGACCGATGATGAAATTAGAAATTTTGGCTCGCTGGGCGATGGCCACCGACGAATCCACAAGATAATTGGCCGCCACTAATAGCATTGCCAACCCAACGACAAGCAATAGATAATCCATATCTTGAATTTTACTTCTTTTTTAACGGCCCGTCCCCATCTAGAAGGGACGAGCCGTTGATGTTCTCAAATAGAGTGGTTTACACACCCAATGCCTCGCGCATGGCTACCATAGCATCGTTCAAGCCCTGAGGATTGCGTCCGCCAGCCTGAGCGAAGTGAGGTTGACCGCCACCGCCGCCCTGGATAGCCTTGGCAGCGCCGCGGACGATGTTGCCAGCGTTCTTGCCAGCCTTAACGAGGTCCTCGCTCAGCATCACGGTGAGCATCGGCTTGCCTTCATGCTCGGTAGCAGCCAGGAAAGCGGTAGCCGTGGGACAATCGGCCTTGATAGCCAGAGCCACACCCTTGACCACGTCGGGCAGACGCTCGCCCGTGAGCATGATGACATTAATGCCATTCATTTCCTTACCCTCATCCTCGAGCTGCTTGGAGAGAATGGCGATGCGCTGTTTCATGAAGTCATCCACCTGTTTCTTCAAGTCGGCATTCTCGGCCAGTGACTTCTGCAATGCTGTGATGGCATCAGGAGCATTGTTGAGCAATTCCTTCACATGGCCCAGAGTGTCCTGGACATTGTCAAGCATATCCTCAACACCAGCACCTGTGATGGCCTCAATACGGCGGATACCAGCAGCAATGCTACTCTCGCTCACGATGCGCACCATGCCAATGTTGCCCGTGTTGGGCACATGGGTACCACCACAGAGCTCTACAGAGTCACCATACTTGATGACGCGCACATGGTCGCCATATTTCTCGCCAAAGAGTGCCATAGCACCCATTTGACGTGCCTCGTCGATGGGCATTTCGCGGTGCTCCTCACGAGTGATGGCATCACGTATCATCTTGTTGGCCAAATGCTCCACTTGACGGATCTCCTCGGGAGTGACCTTACGGAAGTGGGAGAAGTCAAAGCGCAGCGAGTGTGGATCCACATAAGAACCTTTTTGCTCAACATGGGAGCCCAGCACTTGACGCAGGGCTGCATGGAGCAAGTGGGTTGCGGTGTGGTTACACTCGGTGGCACGGCGAGCCTCCAGGTTGATGGCAGCCTTCATTGTTGCGTTCACGTCACTAGGCAACTTGGCAGTGATGTGCACCGGCAGATTGTTCTCGCGCTTGGTATCGGTCACCTCGATGACCTCGTCACCACAGGTGAGCGTGCCACGATCGCCTACCTGACCACCCATCTCGGCATAGAACGGTGTGCGGTCAAGCACAATCTGGTAGAACGACTTGTTCTTTTGAGTCACCTTGCGGTAGCGCAGGATATTCACGTCACACTCGGTGAGGTCATAGCCCACGAATTCGGTCACGCCGTCCTTGAGTTCAACCCAGTCGGTGGCCTCGACGGCAGCAGCATTGCGGGCACGCTGTTTTTGTTTCTGCATCTCGACATTGAATTCCTCTTCATTGACCGTCATGCCGTTCTCACGAAGGATGAGTTCAGTCAAGTCCAAGGGGAAGCCAAAGGTATCATAGAGCGTGAATGCCTCCTTGCCATCGACAACAGTCTTTCCAGCAGCTTTGGTGTCAGCAATCACCTTTTCGATGAGCTTCATACCTGTTTCCAGAGTGCGCAGGAAGGCATCTTCCTCCTCCTTAGTAACATGCTTGATGAGGTCGGCCTGAGCCTTGATCTCGGGATAAGCTTCACCCATGTTCTCAATGAGGGTGTCAATCAGGCGGTACATGAAGGCTTCCTTAAAGCCTAAGAAGGTGTATCCGTAACGCACGGCACGGCGCAGGATGCGGCGGATGACGTATCCGGCCTTGGCATTACTGGGCAACTGTCCGTCGGCCACCGAGAAGGCAATGGTGCGCACGTGGTCGGCCACGACGCGCATGGCGATATCCACGTCCTGATTGTCACCATATTTCTTGCCGCACATCTCACCCAACTTGCCGATGAGGGGCTGGAAGACGTCGGTGTCATAGTTGGATTTCTTGCCCTGGAGCACCATACACAAGCGCTCGAGGCCCATACCTGTATCAATCACCTTGTTGGGTAGCGGTTCGAGCGAGCCGTCGGCCTTGCGGTTATACTGCATGAACACGAGGTTCCAAATCTCGATAACCAGGGGATTGTCCTTGTTGACCAGTTCAGCACCGGGCACGGCGGCCTTTTCCTCCTCGCTGCGCAAGTCAATATGAATCTCGCTGCAAGGGCCGCAGGGACCCGTGTCGCCCATCTCCCAGAAGTTGTCGTGGGCGTTGCCGTTAATGATGTGGTCCTTGGGCAAGTGGGCCTCCCAGAAACCAGCCGCCTCGTTGTCGCGTGAGAGACCATTCTTCTCATCGCCCTCAAATACCGTGGCATATAGCAGCTTCGGGTCAATCTTAAATACATTGACAAGAAGGTCCCAACCCCAGTCAATCGCCTCGTGCTTGAAATAGTCACCAAAGGACCAGTTACCCAGCATCTCAAACATGGTGTGGTGATAAGTATCGTGGCCCACCTCTTCCAAGTCGTTGTGCTTGCCGCTCACGCGCAGGCACTTCTGGGAATCGGCGACACGACGCCACTGGGCTTCCTTGTTACCCAGGATAATGTCCTTGAACTGGTTCATACCAGCATTAGTAAACATGAGAGTTGGATCGTCTTTAATGACCATGGGAGCCGAGGGCACAATGTGATGACCATGCTCCTCGAAGTAACGTTTGAACGTCTCCCTAATTTCTTTAGCAGTAAGCATAATAATATTCTTAATTTGTTATAAATGTTCGATTTTTGTTGCAAAGTCTAAACAATTTGTTTATCTTTGCCGTGTTGTTATCAACCTGCAAAGTTACTCAATTCTATTCATCTGTGCAAGACCATGCTGAATCTGGATAAAAAATTCTATAAAATTGGCGATGTGTCCGAGATTCTTGGAATCCCTGAATCGACGCTCCGTTACTGGGAGACCCAGTTTACCATCATTAAACCCCGTCGCAACAAGAAGAACATCCGTTACTATACGCCAAATGACATCGAGATCATCAGTAAGGTCTATTATTTGGTAAAGGAGAAAGGATTGAAGCTGGATGCCGCCCAGGCCCAGATACGCCACAACCGCGATGGTGTGGACAAGCGTTTTGACGCCATCGAGCAGCTCAAGGACATCAGGGCACAACTGGTGGCTTTCCAGTCAGCGCTCGATGAATTGTTCCCGAGATAGTTTTCAATTATTTGTAAGATTACATAGAAAAAGCTGGCAGCCCGTGTACTCACAGGCTGCCAGACCATTTTAATGAATTAATAAACGTAATCTCTGGGTATCTGATACGTTTTTCCTAGAATCGCATGCCCAAAGTAAGGGAGATGCGGTTGTTGTTGTCCTTCACTTTAGCGCTGACGTTGGGTATGTAGTCATAATCCACATCATCATAGGGCGCGAATGCGTTATAGACGCTCTGGCGGATCTGATGAACATAGGCCATGTCGGCATAGAATGACTTATAGTGATAACCCACGCCACAGGTGATGTGCTGAACCGTGTTGTCATACTGGTAGGTGGGATTGGTGCCAACGGTAGCGATTCTCTTATAATCATAATTGTCAACACCGCTCTCGACCTGATCGGTCTTGATACTGTAACCAGCACGCAGACTCCAGTTGGGATTGGCACGGTACTCGCCACCCAAGCGGATGATGTGAGTGGGTTTGAAATAAGCCTTCATATTGTCAGTCACGTCGGGATAATCGTCACCATGGTCGTTACCCATGCGCATCGTTTCATTGGCCACATACTCGTAGTCCACACTGATAATACCGCTCTTGCCGATCACGCCAGCCAAGCCACCCGTGAAACGCCACGGCGTCTTGATGGTGTAGTTGCCCGAGTAATCATAGCCGTCGTTGCTACCTTTATCAGCACTGTAGAGCAGGTTGCCATCCTGATAGCCCCTAAGAGATGCTTCCACATAGTAGGTGTCTCGCATGTCATAGTAAGTGGGCGTGTGGAACGCAGCACCAATTCGCAATGACTGAGTGGGTCTAAAGATGAGACCGAACTTAAAGTTAACACCGGTGCCCTCGGTATGCAGGTAGTTGTACAATCCCCAATCGGCTTTAGTGTTATCGTGGGTAAGTTCACTCAAGAACAGGTCATTGTCATCGGCCATGATATAAGGATTGGTCAGTGACTCTTCATAGGACTGGAAGCTCCTGTAATCCAAGTCAAGAATACCAAAATCAAGGCCAAAATAGAGTTTGTTAGAGATGTTGCCGCCAAAGGCGATGTTGTACTCATCGGCATGGCCGCGCTCTTCCACCTCATAATTGGCAAAGCCTGAAGTCACTCCATCCTGATACAATCCTATCATCTTTTCGCCAAAGGCATTGATAATACCCACATAGCCATCGGTCCTTGTCGGCATGTCAAACGTGGTAACAGCTGCCCAGGGCGCACGTCCGTCAAAATAGGGATCGAAATTGTCGGTCCAATACAGGTCAGCATCGGTAAAATTGAGCTTATTGACAAATTCTTCGGCGATGTAGTTGCTCATCGAGGTTTCAATATTAGCAACACCACCCATATAACGACGGTTAAAAGACTTGACGCGATTGTAAGTAAACCCGAAGTTCAAATTGGGAACTGACTCGCTGTCCAGACGAATGGCACCAACGTAGCCAACATTGTTGACGTTAAATTTGGTCTCATTTGTAGTGGTCACGCCAGCCTTGGAACTATTAAAGTCAAGACCTAAGGTAATTCCCAAGTCGCTGTTGCGATAGACACCGATACCGGCAGGGTTCTGGGAGAGCGTCGACAGATCACCACCCAGGGCGGTAAAGGCACCAGCCATTGACTGGAATCGTGAGGTACCACGCAGGTCGGTTTGCGACATCTGGAGGACATCAAAGGCATCCTGAGCGCTCATCAAGAGAGGAAGTCCGCACAACAGGAGGGCAAAAACTTTCTTCTTCATAGTTGTTATTGTTTAGTTCTGTTCAACTAATACTAATTGATACGTGTGTGTTTGTGTGGATGAGGCTCGGTTTAGCGACGACGTCCGCCACCACCTGATGAACCACCGTGGCTACCACCGCCTGAACTGTGACTGCTGCCACTGCTGTAGCTGCCGCTGCTGCTGGAACGTGATCCGCTGTTGTAACTGCCGCTACTGCTCGAACGTGATCCGCTGTTGTAGCTGCCACTGGAACGTGATCCACTGCTGTAGCTGCCGCTGCTGCTGGAACGCGATCCGCGGCTGTAGCTGCCACTGGAACTGGAGCGTGAAACGCCGCCAGAAACGCTTGAAGAGCGAGAAACACTACTGTTGCGAGACGTTACACCACCGCTGCTTCGCCTGTCCATATTACCTCTACCAGACATAGCAGAGCTTGCGCGGCTACGAGAGGTCGATGAGCCTACACGGTTTGGACGGTTACCCGAGTTGTCACCTCGTGCTGAGATGCTATTGCGGCTGCTACCGGCTGCACCGATGCGGCCACGGCCGTTACGGTTATCGGCAAGACCAACATGCCCGCGATTTGATCCGCCGCTAATGCCATGATGGCGTTCAGGCCTCGGGCGATGTCCCCAGTCAGCATAATAGCTTGGCCTATAGTGCCAACTATCCCAGCCGTAGAAACCGGGCCACCAGTGAGAATAATACCAGTGATGGTGTCCCCAGCCCCAGAAGTAACCGCCGTAGTTGATAGGACGATACCAACCAAAAGGATACCAGGGGTCATACCAGCCATATCCCCAAGGATAATAGGAATCCCATGTATACCAGGGATAATAGGAACTTGCCCAGTTCCATCCATAGTATGAGCCGGCGAAAGCATCTGACCCGATGATGAGATTGATGCTCGGTGACTCGTCATAATAGAGTTCCACCAAATCGTCGTCATCGCTCAGGATCACGATGTCAGGGTTATAGAAACGCTCGATGCGGCGGGTGTTGGCAAAAGCATCCTCATAGATGGTATCGCCATTGAGGTCCAACTCGTAATCAGAGTCATAGTCAACACCACGACGGTTATACTCGTCAACATCACGCTCAACGCGGTAGTTGCTGTTGGCAGCTACCTTGTAGGTTTCAGGAACTTCGCCGTAAACAGCGACAGTCTTTGAGGGCTTAGCGACTTTTGAAGTCTTAGCCGCAGTTGACTTGGACGATGAGGCATCGTAATAAATGTCATCATAGTCCTGGGCTTGAACAAGAGTGGCTGCACTCAGCGCCATCAGCCCAAACAATGTTAAAATACGGTACTTCATAATCTATTACGTTTAAAAATTCGTTAATAATCGTTTGTCTTTTAGACCAAATTGTTTTTGAAAAGTTTAAGAAGTGTATAAAAATCTTTTAAAAATGCCGCAAGTTATAAAGTAATGTGATACCAGTACTTTTTTTGATAGTGAAAAAATGCTAAATGTAACATTTTTAACAAAATAGCGAGCACTGGTGATTAGCAAAAACCATGCCATCGTGGTAAAAAACATCATGAAAACACCCCAAAAGTATCGACAAAAAGGCTACCTTTGCCGACAGAAATGGGAAGAGAAAAGACGTTCCGGTTTAAACAATTTGCCGTTTTGAATGATCGCACGGCAATGAAAGTGGGCACCGATGGTGTTCTGCTAGGTGCGTGGTGCCCTGTCGAGGGCATGCGGCACGTGCTGGATGTAGGTACCGGCTGCGGCGTGATAGCCTTGATGGTAGCGCAGCGCAATCACACAGCGCTCATCGACGCCATCGATATCGACCACGATGCGATAGAGGAAGCCACTTTAAACTTCGCCGCTTCGCCATGGAGCGAACGGCTCACGGCCAATGAAGCTGATTTCAATGACATGACACGTCATGACAGATATGACATGATTGTCTCTAACCCACCCTACTTCACCGACAGCCTTTTGCCGCCCGACGCTGCCCGCACGATGGCGCGCCACACAGAATCACTCACCTACTGCCAACTCATCGAGGGGGCTGCCCAACGGCTGACAGATGAAGGCATCCTAGCCTTGATCTCACCCACAGATGCTGAGCGCATTATTATTGAGGCAGCGGCTTTTGCCTCCCTTCCGGTGAGAAGAATCACACGTGTTATCCATGTTGAGGGCGGTGCTGCAAAACGAGCCCTGTGGCTGCTGTCACGGCGCGACATGGCATACCATGAAGACATACTGATCATCGCCCACAACGATGGCAAGTTCACCAGCGATTACATCGCCTTGACCAAAGATTTTTATCTGAAGATGTGACCTGATTGACGCAAAAAAACAAAAGTCCCGAGACGTTTTGTCAATCGGGACCTATATGTTCTGTGTCTTGTGATGCTTCGTCAGCAGTTTGACACAAGGTTGAAGTGTTTTATTATTAAGAAAAAGTCAGTTTATTTCGTTTGAAGCGTTTATTCTTCATTGAATTCGATATATTGACTAACAATAGATAGAAAAGTTTAATCGCATTCCAATATTTAACACTCATTAACATTAAACCGCTGTTTTACCCTCTAATCTCCCCAAAAATGGGGAGAAAAAAGACATAAAACACTTAAAAGATGGGATTGTATTAGTATTCTGATGACAGTAATTTTGCAGATTGGAATATTATAGATGCACATAACATGGCAAAGAAACAAGATATAAATAAAAATAATGCCACGCGCCTCCTGGATAACGAGCCGGTGGGCAGGACTGTGCAAGTGGTGCGCGTGATGGGCGACGGAGCCTTCCGCCAGCGCTTGCTCGAAATGGGCTTCGTGCGTGGCGCAAAAGTCACTGTCCTTAAAAATGCCCCGCTGCAAGACCCAGTCGAATACATGATTATGGGGTCGCACATCTCCTTGAGACACAGCGAGGCCGCACAAGTTGAGGTCACCGACAAGGATGCTGCCTTCTGTGACATGGAGGATGCCTATAACGGCACAGTTGAGACGGCCGTAGCCGGAGTTGACCCGTTGGCCGACAACGTTCTGCGTGTGGTGCTCGTGGGCAACCCTAATTGCGGCAAGACCTCGTTGTTCAACTGTGTGACTGGTGCCAAGGAGAAGGTGGGCAACTACGGAGGTGTGACCGTTGACAGCAAGGAGGGCTGGTTTAATGTGGGAGGACGCCGTGTGCAGATCGTGGACCTGCCAGGCACTTACTCGCTCACCGAGTACTCCCCCGAGGAGATGTATGTGCGCACCTACATCCGTGACCACCACCCTGACGCCATCATCAACATTGTGGATGCAGGCAACCTGGAGCGCAACCTTTATCTCACCACCCAGGTGATGGACATGAACATTCCCATGGTCATCGCCCTGAACATGTGGGATGAGCTGGAGAAAAGCGGTGACAAGCTCGATATCGAGATGCTGGAGCGGCTGTTGGGTGCCCGCATGGTACCCTTGACCGCCTACAACGGTCACGGCGTGACCGAGGTGCTGCAAGCCGCCATGGACGCCATCGACGAGAGCGAACAGGAAACCCATCACCACAACGTGAACTACGGTCCTCTCATCGAGGACGGCCTGAAAGAGCTGGGTGAAATGTGTCCCGACCTGGACCGTTACACTGTGCTCAAGATTATCGAGAATGACCAGCACGCGTTGAAACTGCTGGAACGTCAAGAAAACGCCCAGGAGGTGAAAGATGCAGCCGCCACATTGCGCCAGCAGATTGAGCGCAACTACAACGATGACATCGTGAGCATCATCACGGACTTGAAATACGGCTTTGTGCGTGGAGCGCTCGCCGAGGTGCTCACGCCCAACCCCGACAGGGCTACCGGCGAGACCAAGCCGGGCTACTCGCTCGACCGACTGCTGACCAACCGCTGGCTGGCGTTGCCCATCCTGCTGGTGCTGATGTGGCTCATGTTTGAGGCGACCTTCACCCTGGGAGCTTACCCCCAGGAATGGATCGAAAACGGCATCGGATGGCTAGGCGAATGGATCGGAAGCACGATGCCAGAGGGTATCCTGCGCGACCTGATTGTCGACGGCATCATCGGTGGTGTGGGCGGTGTACTTGTGTTCCTGCCACAAATTCTGATCCTGTTCTTCTTCATCTCGCTGCTTGAGGACAGCGGTTATATGGCGCGCGCCGCTTTTATCGTGGACCGCGTCATGCATCGCGTGGGGCTACACGGCAAGTCGTTTATCCCCTATCTGATCGGCTTCGGCTGCGGTGTGCCCGCCATCATGGCGACACGCACGCTCGAGAACCGTCGCGACCGTTTAGTTACCATCCTGACCATCCCGTTCATGTCTTGTTCGGCACGTCTGCCGGCCTACCTGCTCCTCGTAGCAGCGTTTTTCACCGCTCATCAGGGTCTCATTCTCATGAGCATCTATCTGGTCGGCATCGTTGTGGCTGGCATCACAGCGATTATCTTGAGTAAGACGCTATTGAAGCACGACAAGTCCCAATTTGTGATGGAATTGCCACCTTACCGCAAGCCTACGGCCCGCAATGCCACCATCCACATGTGGAGCAAGGGCAAGCAGTACTTGCAGAAGATGGCGACCATCATTCTCGCGGCATCCATTATCGTGTGGGCATTGGGCTATTTCCCCCGTCATGAGGGCCAGACCCCTCAGGAGCAAATCGAGAACTCGTTCATGGGACAGATGGGTAAAGCCATCGAGCCTGTCGTTGCGCCATTAGGCTTTAACTGGCAGATGGGCGTCAGCGTGCTCACTGGTGCTGCCGCCAAGGAGATTGTCGTCTCGACAATGGGCGTGCTTTATACCGGCGAGGCCGACGCCGACGAGGAATCCGCGCCGCTGAAGGAGAAGCTACAGACAGCCACCAAACCCGACGGCAGTCATGTGTTTAATCCAGTGGTAGCCTACTCGTTCATGCTCTTCATCCTGCTTTACTTCCCCTGTATCGCAGCGCTAGCCGCTATCAAGCGTGAGGCGGGCACCAAGTGGATGGTGTTTGAGATATTCTACACCACGGGCGTAGCCTGGCTGGTATCATTCATCTTCTACCAGCTAGCGACGCTATAATCGCGCGTTCTTCTTTAAAACTACGAATTACACTAATTGAACTAATTCGTGCATTAATTTTTCACGTGAATTGTCGTGAATAGATCATATAATTAATGGATAATTCACGGTAATTACATGTGAAAAAATAAATGTTTAGCGCCTTGCTTCTTTGCGTGGGATGCTTTAGTTTCCATCCTTTCTTTGTCATGTGGCAAATTATTGCTACTTTTGTCACACATATAATAATTATGAGTGACTTTTTCAAAACCGTGAAAGGCGTCTCGCTGGGTATTTACCGCGAGAAGATGAGCCGTTTCTTAGCGTTTGCCGAACCCGTGTCGAGCGCCGAGGAGGCTCGCGCGGTCATCAAGCGCTACGCCAACGAGTACCATGACGCGCGCCACTGCTGCTGGGCCTACATGATAGGGACAGAACGCAACGAGTATCTAAGCAGCGATAACGGTGAGCCCAGCGGAACGGCGGGCAAGCCCATCTTGGGGCAAATCAATTCTTTTGAGCTGACCAATATCGTCATCGTGGTCATCCGCTACTTTGGCGGAATCAAGCTGGGCACATCGGGACTCATCGTCGCCTATCGTGAAGCGGCCAGACTCGCCATCGAGGCGGGCGAAATCCTGGAGTGCCACGAGCAGGCACGACTGTCGTTCACGTTCCCCTACCTGAGCATGAACGACGTGATGAAGATTGTGAAAAAAAACGACTTGAAGGTTGTTGAACAGGCCTTTGACAACGTGTGCTCGATGACCATCGAAGCCGATGCCGATAAAGTCCCCGCCCTGCGTGACCAATTCGCTGCCATCGACGGCACCAGCATCTTATAAGGTACCCCCGAGAAACCATGCTTATAAAGCGTTGATACGCTGAAAAGCGCAAGCCAATAGTGCTTGATAGCACGATTTTTGCCCCATAAACCAAAAAAAAGCGCAAAAATACTTGTTTGATAAAAATGTATTAGTAATTTCGCAACATCAAACCGATTAACCTTATTACAATATGATTTATAAATTTGTCATCATCTCAGACGAGGTCGATAACTTCAAGCTACAAATCTCTATCGACTCCACTGCCACCTTTATGGACTTGCGCAACGTCATTCTCGACTCGGCAGGATACAGCAAGGAGCAGATGGATTCATTCTACATCTGTGACGACGAGTGGAACAAGGAAAAAGAGGTCACTTGCATGGATATGGGATCAGACACCGACGAGGACATCTGGATTATGGACGACACACAGCTCGACGAGTTGCTCGACGAGGAAGGCCAGCGCATGAAGTTCGTCTTTGACTACATGACCGAGCGCTTCTTTAAGGTCAAGCTCAAAGAGGTCATTCCCGGCAAAACTATCCATGACCCCCTGTGCGAGAGTAAGATAGGCAACCCGCCCGCCGAGAACGTGGACATTAGCGAGTTCATCACTATTCCTAAGATCCCCGATGCCAGCAACATCGAGGCCATCGACAAGAGCGAGTTCTATGGCGACGAGGAATATGACGAGGACGAGATTTCTGATTTTGAGGAGATGGACGGTCTCGATAACGACAACTATAAATTCTAAACAAGATACCACCGTTTCTCATCACAGGCCGCTCCTTAGCTTAAGGCGCGGCTTGCTCTATCAAAAAAAAGCTGATTATTTTGCAGGATTAATAAAAAACATTAATTTTGCTGCCGTAAAACAGACTTCAAGCGCTATGAAAAAATTAGTATTTGCAGCAGGACTGCTCGTTATTTCTTTGACAGCATGTGTCAGGGAGAACCAGACTAGCGAAAACGAGCAACTGGAACCGGCCGAAATCGAGCAACCCACCGACACCTTGCAAGAGGTGACTGGTGTGGCCATTGACGGTGCCATGAACAGCGTTTACCTCAAGGTGGGTGACGACACGATCGAGTTCAACTATCCTGACCTTGACAGTGAGCACAGAGCAGCATGGTCAATCAATGACACCCTCACGGTGCGTTACTATGAGACCGCTGACGGCGACAGCGTCACCGAGGTCATCAATGGCACCATCTCGTAAAAACGAGAGCTTTTGCAGCCGCCACCCGGCGTCACGACATAACACAACGATGCGGTAGTAGCTCAGTTGGTAGAGCATCAGCTTCCCAAGCTGAGGGCCGCGGGTTCGAGTCCCGTCTACCGCTCGAAAGCATAGGGAGCTGAAAATCAAGAGGTTAATTGCATAAATCTTTAGATTTTCAGCCCTATTTTCAAGGCAAATGCCATAAAAAAAAAGGCAAAATTTGCACAAAAATCGTCAAAAATCTTGATTTGCTGTTAAAAATCTGTGTACATACCTGTGTACGTACACAGATCCAGGCAAGATGAAACGGACAGATGGATGTGGAGAGAGTAGCCGCCAGTTTTTATTATGGCAACGACAAAATTTTTTCTCGACACGCGAAGAACAAAGCCAGGTTCTTCCTCGGTATTGAAAGTTGTAATTACCAACTGCAATACTAGATCGTATGTATCTCTTGATGCGAAACTGCTCCCCGAACAGTGGGATGCTGATCATTCGCGAGTTATCAACCATCCAGATGAGCAGAGGCTGAATCTCTATATTTCAAGGGTTCAGCATCATGTCAACCGCATAATCCTGTTCCTCACTGAGGACGGGCGTGTGCAGGGAATGACTGCTAATGAAATAAGGGACGAAATTGAGCGAAGGCTCAATCCGGACAAGGTTGAGAAGAAGGAGCAGAGAAAGCAGAGTAGAGACTTGTTCATAACCCGTTTCCTTGCTTTTGCTGAAAGTAAGAAACCTAGTACCCGTGGGCTTTACATGTGCACGTATAGGCGCATGAGAGACTTTATCGGTGAGCAGCGTTTGAATCGACTCCGTTTTGAGGACATCACAAAGGAGTGGCTCACAGACTTCGATAACTTCATGGCAAAGACAGCGAAGTCAAAGAACTCCCGAAATATTCATCTTCGTAACGTCCGTTCCGTCTTCAATGAAGCGATAGATGATGGTGTTACCACGTTTTACCCTTTTCGCCGATTCAAGATTCGTCCAGTGGCTACGCCCAAGCGAAACTTGAAGGTGGATGAGCTGCGTACCTTGATGAACTTCCCTACTGAAGAATATGCTGAGCAATACAGAGACATGTTCATCTTGATATTCATGCTACTGGGTATCAACATCGTGGATTTGTGTAGGCTCAAAGAGATTGAGGATGGCCGTGTCAACTATTATCGTGCCAAAACGGGGCGCTTGTACTCCGTTAAGGTTGAGCCTGAGGCACTTGAAATCATCAATCGCTATCGCGGCAAGGATTGGTTGCTAAATATCCTCGATCGTTATGAAGATCACCGCAACTACACTCATAGGATGAACAACTCGCTAAAGAAGATTGGCCCCGTGAAGCGCGTGGGACGTGGAGGCAAGAAAGTTCATCAGCCACTCTTCCCGAAGATTTCAACATACTGGGCACGTCACACATGGGCAACAATAGCTGCCAGCCTTGATATCCCCAAAGAGACTATCGCCCAAGCGTTGGGACATAGTAGTAACACTGTGACCGATATCTACATTGAGTTTGATCAGCGCAAAGTTGACGTGGCGAACCGCAAGGTTCTAGATTGGGTTATCTACGGCAAGAGATAACCTCAAAAGTATACTTTCTTGGAACCGCCAATGGTGTCAGTTGTGATGCCATTGGCGGTTTCTTTTGTGATGCCTTGGGTGGTGCCTTTTACGATGCCTTTTGTGGTGCCTGCATTGGTTCCTCGGGCGGTGCCGCCATCGGTTCCTGCATCGGTGCCGCCATCGATGCTCCTATAGGTGCCGCCATTGGTGCTGGTAGTGGAACGCTTAGTGAAACAATCCGTGAAACAAATTACGAGATGAGACAAAAAATCTCCCCTCGGCTTTCGCTTTGGGGAGAAAGAATGAATAACAGCTTAAAAATGAATGCCTTAATTGCTTGTGATTTTGTAGAACTGGCCTTTTAGGAGGTGGGACATGCCATCTTCGGTGAAGGTGGCGGTCAGTTTCTCGCAGAGGTAGCGTTTGCCATCGATGTGGAAGACGGAGCGGACGTTGGGAATCTTGTCGGCAAGGAAGGAGAAGGTGTATTTCTTCTTCTGGTCGACGGGATAGAAGGTGTCGCGCTCAACGCCCTGGCCGTAGGCGGCATTGTTGATGCGCAGCGAACAGGTCTTGCCGCTGTTGATGCGGTTCCAGGTGACCGAGAGCACGCCCGAGTTGCTGTTTGGAGTCGGTGCGTAATAGGAATAATCGAGGTCGAAGGTGTCCGTCCAGGGATGCGGGTGTCGGGGCGAGAACATCATGTAACTGCCCCACCAGAAGGCGACAAAGAGTTTGTCGAAGACGGCTCCGCTCTTCTCCCGCTTCCCGGCGC